>Ga0316227_1001618_pt1 | contig 23122 bp, 17 predicted proteins | sample TBH18019metaG_FD_206012 | JGI IMG/M metagenome (GOLD analysis project Ga0316227, IMG submission 206012) | Freshwater microbial communities from Trout Bog Lake, Wisconsin, USA - TBH18019 | ecosystem: Environmental > Aquatic > Freshwater > Lake > Hypolimnion/Profundal zone | place: USA: Wisconsin... | reverse complement strand
GCACAGTCTCCGCCTGATTGAAGCGGCTTCTATTTTGGCAGAGTGTTACCAGGCACAATCAGATTCTTCGCTCATGATGCCCGCCGGGTTGAAGCTGCGACTGCTGCACGATTGACCCGACCCATAAATACTGGCCTATTTGCTGAAGAAGTCTTCTACATCCATTATGGTCTGGGTCATGCGGTAAGGGGGAAGGCTGGCGAGGAAGGTCTGGCCATAGCGCTGGCGGGTGATTCTTGGATCGAGAAGGACCAGGACACCGCGATCTTCCAGAGAGCGGATGAGGCGGCCAAAGCCTTGCTTGAGGGTGAGTACGGCAGAGGGAACCTGGTAATCGAAGAAGGGCTTGCCACCGGCTTCTTCAATTGCTTTCATGCGGGCCTGGACGACGGGATCGCTGGGTACCGCGAAGGGCAGGCGGTCAATGATGACGCAGCTGAGCGCCTCACCCTGCACGTCCACGCCTTGCCAAAAGCTGGCGGTTCCAAACAGCACGGCGTTCGGTGTATCGCGGAACTGCTCGAGCAGGGCTTTGCGCGGGGCTGTGCCGTGGAGCAGGATGGGAAAGTCAAGGACCGGCAGGAGGCGCTCGTAAAGCAGGCGCATCTGCGAGTAACTGGTGAACAGACAAAAGGCGCGTCCCTTGGTGATTTCAAGCACGCGCTGGATGCAGCGGGCGGCGGCCTCGGGGAACTCCGGGTCGCGGGGGTCGGGCATCTGCGGAGGCAGATAAAGCAGAGCCTGCTCGCCATAGCGGAAGTGCGAAGGGATAATGAGCTGTCGTGATTCCGCGAGGCCCAGGCGGCGGCGCATGTGCTCGAATCCGCCCTGCACGGTGAGCGTGGCCGAGGTGAGGACCACAGTGGGAATAGTCTCGAAGACCATTTCTCGCAGCAGCTCAGAGACATCAATGGGCGTGGCCTGCAGAAAGGTGTGGCGCGCCTGGGCGCGGAAGACGTTTCGCGCGTTGGCTGAGTTGTCTGTGCTGCCGCCGTGGGCGATGCGGCGCTCCATCCAATAGACCATGTTGCTGGAGTTGGATTCGAGAAGAAATTCTAGCTCCGTGCGGAGACGGGCGACGCGCTTGCGCAGGCCGGGGGCTTCGTCGATGCCGGTGAGGCTCTCCATCTCAGCTTCCATCAGCTTGAGGGTGGTGTGGACGGCGGTATAGAGGTCGCCAGAGGTTTCAAGGAACTCTTCGCGCCCGGTGAAGGGCTGGCGACCATCGCCGGCCATGGGCAGTCCGGCAAAGAACATGCGGGCGCGGTCGCGAAGTTGCTGGGTCACTGCGGGGAGCTTGCCGGCGCCCTCCTTGCCGCGCAGAAGCACATCGGTATCGCGGGCCAGCTCTTCAAAGCGGATGTTCGAGACGGAGAGGCCAAAGTAGCTTGAGGCCACTTCTTCAAGCTCGTGCGCTTCATCGAAGACCACGGCGGCGGCCTCCGGGAGAATGCCGGCATCGGGTGCGCCGCCTGCTTCCTGCTTGACAGAGAGGTCGGCGAAGAAAAGGTGGTGATTGACGATGATGATGTCTGATTCGAGGGCCTTGCGGCGCATCTCGGTGATGAAACATCGGCCGTAGTCAGGGCAGGTTGAGCCGAGGCAGGCCTCAGAGCGGGCATCGAGCTTTTGCCACAGCGCGCTGGACTCGGGCATGCCAGACAATTCCGCTCGGTCGCCAGTCTCGGTCGTCTTCTCCCACTCCGCGATCTGGCGGTACTGGTCAATCTCTTCAAGGCCGGTCAGGATTGGCTGCGTCCGGAGGGCGGTGAGCTTGTGGCGGCAGAGATAGTTGGCGCGACCTTTCATATAGCAGGTGTGAAGCGGGCCAAGGAGGGTTTCAAGAAAGGGAATGTCGCGGAAATAGAGCTGGTCTTGCAAGGCCTTCGTGCCGGTGGAGATGATAACGCGCTGTCCGGTGCGGAGGGCGGGAAGCAGGTAAGCGAGGGTTTTCCCCGTGCCAGTGCCGGCCTCGACAATGAGGTGGCGGCGCTCGGAGAGGGCGCGCTCCACAGCCTTTGCCATTTCAAGCTGGCCGGGGCGGTACTCGTAGGGCAGGGGCGAGCGCGCGAGAATCCCACCGGGCGAGAAGAACTCGTGCAGGGAGGGCAAGGCGCGGGATGTGGAGTCGGAAGGGGGCATCGGGACCGGGTACTGTACCCATCATAGTGATGGAGGGCACGCGGTTCGATGTCGCACAGCGCTCAACGGGGAATCAGGAAGCCTCCGCGGTGGTTGGATCGATCATTCTTAGCACTTGGGCGATACTATTGGCGGGAAATCCGCCCTGTTGGGCGTGGGTTCGAACCATCTCCTCATTAGGCGCAATATAGACGCAGTAGATTTTGTTTTCAGTTATGTAGCTGTGGAGCCACTGAATTTGAGGACCAAGGTTCTTGAGAACCCCGCAAGACGCTTGCGCGACAGCTTGAAACTGCTCTGGCGACATGGAGCCAGCACCTGGAATCTCACGTTCAATCACGAATTTTGGCATTGGAGGATCTCCTTCAGGTGAAGAAGAACAGCTAGTTCTACATATTCGGAAGGCAATAGGAAGAAAAAGGTCGCCTGGGTCAGCGCTGAATTTGCTGAAAATCGCAACCAGCTCTGGTGAGCGGGTTTGACCCATTCGCTTGAACTAACGATACTTAAGATATGGTCTATGCCTGATGGCAGGCGAGGAGTGTCTTCTCGCGGCTGCTGAAAGAGGCGGAGGCAGGCCATGCGGTGATCATCCTGTGCGCCAAGAAGCCGCGGCAAAGATGACGCCGAGACAGCCGCCTGCGCACACGCAGCGTACTCCGGGCGGTTATTGAAGGATTGATTCACGGCGACGAGAGCGCACCGGTCCCAGCACAAGTTGAGCTGCCAGGGCAGCAGATTCCCGCGCATGAGCAAGATACTTCTCCAGATTCGATGCGCTCTGGAGGGGGCTTCAGCGTGGAGTACCGGTGTTTCCCGCTTCGTACTATTGAAGGGCCGGAAGAATAAGTAGTGCCGTATTGCCTGAGGGCGAACGGCGATTGGAGACGAGTTTTGCCGACATATCGCAGATCGGTTGTACCCAGCCGGGCAGGCGCGGAAGCGCTGCCGGTGGTGGCTATTGTGGGGCGGCCCAATGTGGGCAAATCCACGCTTTTCAACCGGTTAACCAAGAGCCGTCGCTCGATTGTTGGCGACGAACCGGGCATTACGCGAGACCGCATTTACGGCGAGTACGAGTGGGGCGGGCGGCAGTTTCGGCTTGTGGATACGGGCGGAATTGTGCCCGACGACCCAGACCTGATTCCGGTGGAGATTTATACGCAGGCTAAGGTCGCGTTGGAAGAAGCAGACGCGCTGGTGCTGGTTGTGGATGCGCGCACGGAACTGGCGAGCCCCGACTACGACCTGGTAAAGCTGCTGATTCGCGGCGGCAAACCGGTATTCCTGGCCGTGAACAAGGTTGAAGGCGAGGCGATGGCCCTGGCTGCGGAGAACTTCCGGCAGCTTGGTCTTCGCAACGTGTTTCCCATCAGCGCGGAACACGCGCTGGGGATTGGCGACCTGCTGGACGGGATATCCGAGGCGATTCCGGTAAAAGCCGGGGCAGCGCAGACGGAGGAAGAAACTCCGGCCGCGGAAGAGGATGAAGGCGCTGAAGAAGCGGCATTTGCCCAGGCAGCGGACGAAGACGAAGAGCATCCTTCTATCCACAGAACCCACGGAGAGTACGAGCAGCACGAAACTTCGGTGGCGATCATCGGACGACCCAATGTTGGCAAGTCCACGCTTTTGAACGCTTTGACGGGGACCAGCCGGGCGATTGTTTCGCCCATTGCCGGCACGACCCGGGATGCGGTGGACGAGGTTGTGGAGTTTGAAGGCGCCCAGTTCCGCTTTGTGGATACGGCGGGCATCCGGCGCAAGGGCAAGACGCACCTGATGGCCGAAAAAATGAGCGTGGTGATGGCGCGGCGGCACCTCGAGGCGGCGGATGTGGCGCTGCTGGTGGTGGATGCTACCGATGGCGTTACTGCTGCGGACGCGACGATCGGCGGCTATGCCCACGAAAGCGGACGAAGCGTCATCATCTTGGTGAACAAGTGGGACGCGATTACAACCGGGCGCACGGACGGGAAACCGCCGGCGGACCGGGAGATCTTCGAGCAGCAATTGCGCTCCGCGCTCAAGTACCTCAGCTACGCTCAGGTGATTTTTCTCTCCGCGCTTGAGGGTACAGGGCTGGGCCGGGTGCTGAACGAGGTAAAGGCCGTGGCTGCGGAGCGGCGCAAACGCGTGACAACGGGGCAGATGAACCGCTTCCTCGACAAGATCGACTTTCAGCGGGCGCCTGTGCCCATGTCAAAGCGAATTCGAATTTTCTACATGACGCAAGCAGCGGTAGCGCCGCCGACGTTTGTTCTGTTTACTGACAGGAATATCAAGTTGCACTTTGCCTTCGAGCGTTTCTTGGAAAACCAGATTCGGGAGGCGTTCGGGTTTAAGGGCACGCCAATCTGGTTCAAGGTGAAGGCGCGAAACGAGAAGAAGGACGGGTAGACCCGACTTCAGGTATGGATTGACTGCCGAATGCCTCCAAGTCTCATGTACTGGACTTGGCGGTGCCCGGCAGTCAGCCTTGCATCGCTGAAACTGTGAGCAAGCCGGCCCAGGCGACTATTCTGAAATGTGACCACTCTGCCGACTCTCCCCGAAAAGATTCCGCCCCCCAAGACCCTGTATAAGAAGGGCTCTGCACGGTCGATTGTTCAATGGCTTGCGATTGCGGTGGTCGCTCTATGGATGCTTGCCGCGCTAAGCCTGGTTGCCGCCCGCTGGATTGACCCTCCAACCACGGCGGTACACATCCAGCGCCGTTTGCAGGCCTGGATACATGGTGCGCCGTACCATAAACGCTACACATTCGTTCCCCTCAGCCAAATCTCGCCCAACTTCCAGCATGCTGTCATCGCTGCGGAGGACGGACGCTTCTACCAGCACCATGGGTTTGATTGGCACGCAATGCAAATCGACGCCGAAGAAGATTTGGAGGGCGGCCGTGTACGCGGAGGCTCCACGCTTACGCAGCAACTGGTGAAGAACCTCTTCTTCGGAACCAGCCGTTCCATTCTCCGCAAGGGCGCAGAGGCTACGCTGGTGCCGGTGGCAGAGCTTGTGCTCGGCAAGCAACGCATTCTTGAGCTTTACCTCAACGTGGTTGAATGGGGCCCCGGTATTTATGGGGCAGAGTCCGCGTGCCGTAACTACGACCGAACCGCTGCGCGCAATATTGGCCGTGAACAGTCTGCGCGGCTGGCTGCGATTTTGCCGGCTCCCCTCAAGCGACACCCTGAGCGCATGGATCACTACAGCTCGATCATCCTTGAGCGCATGCGGCAAATGGGCTGGTAATTGCAAGGCAAGTCAAAGTGCGGCGGGATAGGACGCCCCATCCTTTCCGCATAGCGCGCGGAAAGGATGGGGCGTCCGTTTTGTGCTCGTTGTCCACCCTTGATCAGGGTTTGGGGGCGGGGTGAATCCAGATTGCGTTGCCGCCGCCGGAGACCATGTGGACGCTTAATACCGTGGTGCGGTCTACGCCCTGTTTGAGCAAGGTAGTGTGTGTGGGCTCCTGGACCGCATCGGCGGCGTCAGCATAGATCTCCGCCTCGTATTTGCCTTCGCCGAGAAAGGTAAGGGGCACCTTGATACTGCGCTGGTCCCAGTTGGTAAGCGAGCCGATGTACCAGTCCTTGCCGCTGCGGCGGGCGAGCGAGATCCACTCCATCGGCCTTCCGCTGACGGTGTGGATCTCATCCCATGTGGTTGGAACGCGCTTGATAAAGTCGAACTCCTTTTGTCCTGCGTAGTGCTCGGGGTAGTCAGAGACCATCTGGAGCGGAGCCTCGAAGACAACGTAGAGCGCGAGTTCCTGGGCGCGGGTTCCGAGGCTCATCGGCATCAAATTGCGCACGACAAACTTGTCGCGCGTGGTGTTGCCAAAGGCTCCGGGAGTGTAATCCATGGGGCCGGCGAGCATGCGCGTGAAGGGCAGAGTCGCATTGTGCTCGGGACTGGTGCGCGCGCTCATCTTCAGATATTCCTTGCCCATGACGCCTTCGCGATTGATGAGGTTGGGATAAGTGCGACGAAGGCCGTCGGGCTTGTATGCGCCGTGGAAATCGATCATGAGGTGGTGCGCGGCGGCGGACTCAACCACTCGATGGTAGAAGCCCACCATCCACTGGTCGTCGCGGTTCATAAAGTCGATTTTCACTCCCGCGATTCCCCATTTTTCAAACAGCGGAAAGGCTTGGTCCATGTACTTGTCAACTGAGGTCCAGTGGGCCCAGAGCCACAGCTTCACATGCTTCTGCTTCGCGTAGCTGAGCAGTTCCGCCATGTCGATCTCCGGCGTGACCTGCGTAATATCGGCCAGCGCCGAGTAGTCTGCGGCGCCGTTGCGCGTCGGTGCAAGCGCCCACCCCGCATCCACCAGCATGTACGGGAAGCCGGAAGCCGAGGCGAAGTCAATGTAGTGCTTCATGGTAGCGGTGTTCATGCCGGTCTTGAAGCTGACGCTGGGGGCCGCCTGACCAGACCACCAGTCCCATGCCGACTTGCCCGCCTGAATCCATGACGTGTCGGCGATCTTCGAGGGTGGGTTGAGGTTGAGAACAATGTTGGACTCGATGAGACGGCCCGGTTCGTCGCCGATCATGAGGACGCGCCACGGGCTGCTGAAGGGGGTGGAAGCCTCCACGGCAACGCCGGGGAGATCGACACGCGGGGAGAGATCGGCCCTGATCTTGGGAGAGAGGAAGCGCGACTCCTTGCGCAGATACATTCCTGCGTAGTTGTCGATGCCGGCCTCGGTGATGGCAACCCAGCCGATGCCCGGCTCCTCGGCCAGAAACGGAAGCCCGATGAGCCAGTCCGCGTGCAGGCCGCTGACGGGGCGGCGCTGATACTCGTCCTCATAGGAGGATTGGTAGCCCTCGAGGATGAGCGGATAGGTGGTGGCGTCTTTGGCGTAGGCAAACTCGGTCAACTCGTTGGCGATGCGCACCTGCTTGAGGGAGGGCTGCTCCGGCACCAGGTAGCGGAAGGCTACGCCGTCGTCAAAAGCGCGTGCCTCGAGGGTGAGCTTGCGGCCGCTGCGGTCTTCAAAGTCCACCCGCATGCCGTTGTAGTGGTCGCGCACGGTGCGGGTTTTGCCAACGGGAATGGTGTAGGTGTCATCAACGCTCTCAGGTTGCATGCCAGTCTTGTGCATGCCGGGGCCGAGTGCGGGCTGCCCAGCGAGCGCCAGGCCCAACTGCGAAGAGTCCATGAGTCGTTTGCCGTGGAACTCGACTGCGTAACGCAACCCGCCGCCGGCCGATGCATCGCCGCTTGCCGCGGCATCAAAGAGAAGAAGTGTGATCTGCCCGTTGGGTGAGGTGACCTTTGTTGCTGCCGCATCGTTGCTTTGGGCGGTAACAGTTCCAAGGGCAATGCAGGCGATCAGGCAGAGCAGTGTTGTGCGCAGGGTGGACATGGTTCCTCCGTGGATTGTGTTGCTGCTTTCCGGGAACGCCCCAGTATACGGCTGGCCGTCAATGCTCATTGTCTGCGGCTCACTCTGCCGGCGATGGGGTGGGCGGGGCGGGGTCTTTGCGCAGGCGCTGGTCGTGGTAGATCACGGCGAGCACGGTGGTAATGGCTGCGTAAGGGAACGCTAGGCAAATGTTCAGCATCACCACGAGGGCGAGTGCGCAAGTGCATGCAAGGGCGATGAATACGGGCGAGCCCATGGCTACATGAGCGGGCAGGCCAAAGTAGGTCAACACTGAGACGCATAGGGCTGTGACAAGAAGACAAACCAGTTCACTTGCATACGTAGCGGCATAAATAACCAGCATGACCAGAAAAATGCGCCCCTTTGCGCCCTGGGTAAGCCGCATGCTGCGCCGCAGGGAGGCCCGTGCAGTGATGTCCTCTTCCACGCAGGCCGGGAAGACTACAGCCAGGTGGAGGGAAACAAGTATGCAATAGGCGATGATGCAGATGTAAAGAAGCACGAGAAGTGGGATCAGAAAGAACGCGCCTGCAGGGCCAGCCCCGGCGGTGTGCCGCATAATTGCAGTCCCAGCGCCAATGAGCACGGCAATCACAATCATGGGGAGCATCATCACGAGGAAGCAGAGGATCAACAGCCAGAGGGAGCGGCCGAATTTGCTCCACGCGAAGCGGTACGCTTGGCGAAAGGTGACGGTGACGCCGCGGTCGGCCTGGTTGGCGGCAAAGCATGCTGCAGGCATATAGAGCGTGTAAACGGCAATAAAGATTGGATAGAAGGCGGTAAGAATCAGGGCGAGATAGGGATAGGGCGTAATGACCGGCGGAACGGCGGGCTGCGCGGTGATCTGCGGCCACAGCGCGGAGCGCAAAATACCCAACCACACAGCAACAAAAATGGTAAGGGTGACAGTCGGAACAAGCGCAATACCAAAGAAGAGACGGAAGTGCGTGCGCATAAGCCGGTAGCTGCGGTCGAGGATCTGCCCGAAGGACATGGGGGCCGGGGGCACAGGGACCAAGGATGAGGCAAGGGATTGAGGGTCGGCAAACTCGTTCATGGTTCTCTCCCTGAATGATCGTGGCAGGGCCGTTTTGCAGAGGCTAGGAAGCTGGCTCTGATAGCTTGCCGGGATATTAGCACAGGGGGAGAATGCCGCGCGGTGACCAAATTGTTAAAGATGAAATACAAGATGGGCTCGGCTGGTGGCTTGTGACTTGGGAATGCGATATGCTTCTTTGCGGTTGAAGAGCGGGTGATTGTTGCGTGCTCTGCATTCACGCCGCTTCTGGCAGTTTCTTGTTCAATATCCGCGACAAATCTCTGAGAGGTAATCCATGCACGTGTGTTCGTTGCTTTCCATTCGCAATCTGGCAGCCGTAGCTGCGTTTGCACTGGTTCCGGTTGCGGCGCTGGGCGCTTCGCAGCCGCTCGGCCTTGGCATCTTTACCGGGCATCAGGACGTGGGCACGGTGCTGCATGCGGGCGCAGCGCAATATGACAAGGCGCAGGACGCGTACACGATAAGCGGCAGCGGCGAAAACATGTGGTTTGGCATGGATGACTTCCACTTTGTCTGGAAGAAGATGTCGGGGGATGTTGCGCTGACCTCGACGATTGCGATGCTGGGAAGCGGGGGCAATCCCCATCGCAAGGCGGTGCTGATGATTCGCCAGTCGCTGGACGGCAACTCGGCGGCGGTGGACCTGGCAGTGCATGGCGTAGGGCTGACTTCGCTGCAATTCCGCGATGCGGCGGGTGCGAATATGCATGAAATTCAGTCCATTGTTTCTGCCCCCGCTACGGTGCGGATCGAGAAGCGCGGCGACTTTTTCTATGCCTTTGTCGCTGGCAAGGACGGCAAGTTGAAGCCCTCGGGCGCTTCGACGAAGATTGTGATCACCGGCGATTTTTATATCGGCATCGGGGTATGCGCGCACGACAAGGACGCGGTGGAGAAGGCGGTGTTCAGTCATGTGAAACTGGAGCAACTGGCGCCTGCGACGGGAAAGCCGGTGCTGCTGAGCACGCTGGAGAGCGTTGCCGTCAGCTCGACGGACCGCCGTGTCGAGTACGTTGCTGCCGCCCACTTTGAGGCCCCTAACTGGACTCGGGACGGAGCGGCATTCATCTTTAACCAAGAGGGCACGCTGCGTCGGCTGACCCTGGGCAGCGACAAGCCGGTCACGATCGATACGGCTCCGCAGATCCATTGCAATAACGACCATGGGCTTTCGCCGGACGGCCAGTGGCTAGCTGTCAGTGACCGGCTTCCGGCAGACTCCAAATCGCGCGTCTACGTGGTGCCGTCAGCCGGAGGAAAGCCGCGTCTGGTTACCGAGGATGGGCCCTCGTACTGGCATGGCTGGTCGCCGGACGGGTTGACGCTGGCGTTTACCGGCGAGCGTGGCGGCAACTTCGACATCTACTCAATCTCGTTGGCGGGCGGCGCGGAGACACGGCTTACAACGGCGGAGGGGCTGGATGACGGCCCGGAGTATTCGCCGGAGGGAAGCTGGATCTACTTCAACTCAGAACGCACCGGGCACATGCAGATTTGGAGGATGAGACCGGATGGCTCGGAGCAGGAGCAGGTGATCTTTGACGACAGCAACGACTGGTTTCCGCACATCTCTCCGGATGGGCAATGGATGGTGTTTCTCGCCTATCAGAAGGGCGTGACTGGGCATCCCGGAGAGAAGGATGTAGAGTTGCGGCTCATGTCAATGGAAGACAAGAAGATTCATGTTCATGCGCGGCTATTTGGGGGGCAGGGAACCATCAATGTTCCTTCGTGGTCGCCAGACAGCAAGCGATTTGCATTTGTTAGCTATGAATTTCTCCCGGAGGAGAGCCTGAGCGGAAGGTAGCTCAGGCAAAGCGAAGCCCGGACTCAGCCCAAACAACGGCTTCGGCATAGCAGCGGACAAGCTCTTCCTGGTTGAGATTGCGGGCTTTGACGATTGCGTCGCAGGCGGACCAGTTACCGTGTTCGTGGTTTACAAGCCACTCAAGCAGGATGCGCTCGGGCAGGTCAGCGCCGCGGAGAGCTTGACGGATCTCTTCGCGAAGGGGCAGCGCGGGGGCAAGTTCTTCCATCGGGATACGCAGCATAGCCGGCAGCAGGCTCAACATTCCCAGCAGGTATTGTTCAGTGGGGTCGAGCCCGCAAAGAGCGGCGGCGAACTCGCAGAATCGCCCCCGGACAAAGGCCAGGCGAAGGACTTCGGCAGGCTGGCCGGCGTTCAGTTCGCTGGTAATTGCCAGGGTGGCGATGCGGCGGAAGGTCTCCTCGCCGACGGCAAGCAGCGCGGCTTGGACGGACCGCACCTCCTGCCGGACTGCGCAAAGCGGCGAGTTGATCAGGCGCAGCAGGCGATAGGTAAGGGATGTATCGAGTTTTACCAACCGCGTGAGCTTGCGCAGGTCGATGGAGTCGCTGCGCATCAATTGCAGAATTTCAATCTGCGATAGGCGGTTGGCCGGAATCTTCCGGTTCTTGAGCAGGACCGGGCGGCAAAAATAATATCCCTGAAAGAGCGTGAAGCCCTCCGCACAGGCCAGTTCGTACTCCTCCTGAGTCTCGATCTTTTCCGCGATAAGCGCCACCGTGACGTTGCGGAGATGATCGAGCAGCTGCCTCCGCTCGGCGATTCCGGTGAGTGAAAAATCCACTTTGATGTAGTCGGCTAGTTGCACAAGCGGCTCGAACTCCGGAGCCCAGACAAAATCGTCCAGAGCTAACCGGAAGCCGGAGCACTTGAGCTTGCGACATGCCTCGATGAGGCTGGGGGTTGGCTCCAGAGTTTCGAGAATCTCGAGGACCGTCATGCTGGGGGGCAATACGTCCACCAGTTCATCCGTAAGCGACTCCCTGGTGCAGTTCACAAAGGCCGTCATGCCGCCAGTGAGCTTTTCAAGTCCGAAGATAACGGTGTTGTCGAGCATGGTGCGGGTGGCCAGGTCGCCGTCCCCGCGGAATCCGATCTCGGGCCCGTTGCGGAAGAGCAACTCGTAGCCATGCACCCTGCCGCGAAGGTCGAGAATCGGCTGCCGGGCAACATAGCGCATGGCTCCGGCCAACTCGGCCAGGGCTGTATCGGTATTTTGTGAGGGTGCCAACTGAGTAGCCATGCGTGCCTTCCAAGTCTGCTTATCGGCTCGGCGCTGGCATAACTTGAAAAAGGGGTTGCCGGCAGCAGGACGCCGCCGGCTTCTTATGGCAGGCTCTTCAGCCGCCCATGAACATTCCGCCGTTTACATCCAGAACATGCCCGGTGATGTACGCGGCCGCATCGGAGGCCAGGAAGGCGACCGACTGGGCGATTTCGAGATCGGTTCCGGCCCGGCCCAGTGGAATCTGCGTCATCATGGCGGCCCTCAGCTTCTCGTCCAGAACGGCGGTCATCGGTGTCTCAATATAGCCCGGAGCCACGGCGTTGACGGTGATGCCCCGCGAGGCCACCTCGCGTGCGATGGAGCGGGTCAACCCGATGAGCCCGGCTTTGCTGGCGGCATAGTTGACTTGGCCTGCCTGCCCCGTGCGCCCCACTACGCTCGATATGTTGATGATGCGTCCCCAGCGATTCTTCAGCATGGGGCGCAGCACCGCCTGCGTAAGCAGGAAGGCTCCTGTGAGGTTGGTGCCCAGAACATCGTCCCAGTCGGCGCGCTTCATGGACATCATCAGGCTGTCACGGGTAATGCCCGCGTTGTTGACCAGAATCTCGACCTTGCCGAAGCGGTCAAGAATGGCTTTTGCGGCACTCTTGATGGACTCTTCGCTGGCGATATCGAGGGCAAAGGCCGCGGCCTGGCCACCGGCGGCTTCAATTTCCGCCACTGCCTCGGCCAGTTTGGCCTCGTTCCGCGCCGCCAGGGCCACCGTGGCTCCCGCGCGCGCCAACTCCAGCGCGCATGCGCGCCCGATTCCCTGCGATGCTCCGGTCACCAGAGCTATTCTTCCCTGCAAATTGGCCATATCTCTCCCGTCTATCCGCGCTCACGTTCGCGTGCTTCCGTCCATGATTATAAGGGGAGCGGTGACCGGGCCTAGCCGGTTGGGGAGACAGCGATAGCCACCGGACGGGGTGCCAGCAGGGGGCGCAGCAGTTCCTTCGGCCAGACGTAGACAGCCAGACGACGCGAGTAATGCAACACCGGCTCCATGTTGGGCAAGGTAAGGCCGATCGCCGAGGCAAGGTCGTTGCACTCGATTTCCGCTTCCGCCTCTTCCAGCGGCCACGGAACGTAGTGGAGATTCGACCGGATTGGCTGCCCGGAGCGGTCTGAACTGAACAGGCAGGAGCGTTCAGTGAAAAAATATTCGAGCGTACCGGGGCTATGGTCCGCCAGCCTGCTGCTGGGCCCCAGTCCGCGATAGCGCGCTTTGAACATCACAGGCTCGCCAGAGAAGCGCCTCCGGCTGTAGAAGGCAAACTCGCGCTCCGAGCGCTGCTCCATCTTCATCTCTGCCCAGTAATAAGGCAGGTGGTAGGCAGCGCGCGCCATCGCCACGGCCAGCAGGTTGCTGGCATCGATGGAAAAGCTGTACACCCCCTGGGTGCCGGTGAACTGGTCGCGAACGTAAGTGCGCAGATTCAAATCAGGAAAGCTGCGCGCGCCGGGGATGGGGGGGACGCCGTGAATCTTGATGCGGTCAAGCCAGAAAGGTACAACGCCGAGCCAAGCCGAACCCTGGTAGGTATCCACATCCAGCCACTCTGGCAACAACGCCGCCATTTGCGCCACGGGGATGGGCCAGTGCGCAAACAAAAGGTCGTTCCAGCGCTGGGTCATCGCCCATTGGCCGGAGGGCAGGGGGCGCGGTCTGTGCGATGTGCGTACCAGAAATTCGCGCATGGCCCGGTTACTCCTGCAGTGATGGTAAATCAGGGTCGGATGCTTGCGGAGTGCCAAAAATCCGAATCCGGACCCTGATGCCGTATTCTGTTCGCGAGACCTCCGCAATGTCCAGTGAAAGTTTGATTCCTCCCAACGCCCGCAACCAAACCGACGTTTTCGCCGTCCACGGCGCGGACCCCGAGGTGCTTGCCTTTGCCATGGCCAAGTACTCGCGCTCAGCTCTGTCCATGCGAGAGTCGCTGACTGAAATCAGCGCCCAGCGGGCCGAGCAGTTCTTGAACACGTTCTATTTTCAATATGGTCATCGCTCGATTGCCGACCTGGCTCACATCGCCTTTGCGGTGGAGCGGCTCAGCCTGCTGGCAGCGATTGTGCTGGTGGACGAGCAGCGGTGGGATGGCCAGGAGCGCTCCACGCGCTATCAGAACTTTCTCAAATCGGGCTGGTATTTCCCTGATTTTGGCGAGGATACGGGGTCGGCAAAGCTATTTGCAGATACCGTTGGAAACTTGTTTGCGGCTTACCAGCGGACCACGGCGGCGGTGTTTGCTGCCCTGGAAAAGCGGATTGCCTGCCCAGAGACGCTGAAGCCGGAAGACTTTGCGCGCACGTTGAAGGCCCGCGCCTTTGACGTTGCACGGTACCTGCTGCCTTTGGCCACCAATACTTCGCTGGGCCAGATTGTGAGTGCGCGGACGCTTGAAACCCAGGTGTCGCGGCTGCTGGCTCACCCGGCTTCCGAAGTGCGCGATCTTGGATTGAAGCTTCGCGAGGCGGCTACCGGAGCTGCCTGGAATGTAAACGGCCAGGCAGCAGCCGCATTTGTTGAGACGGTTGCGGCCAGCGACCCGGCTCTTGGCGAAGAGGCCGCACGGTTGCTGACCCGCGACGTGCGCACCGCCCCCACGCTCGTCAAATATGCCCAGCCAAACAACTACGAGGTGCAGACGCGCGCCGAGTTGGCGCAAGCGGCGGCAGATGTTCTCGCATCGGTGCCGATTGCCGAGGCTCCGCTGGTGGACCTGGTCGAACGCACCGAGACGCTGGAAGTGGAACTCGCCGCGACGCTGCTTTACTCGGCCGCGCACCACTCTTACCGGCAGATTCGCGACCTGGTGGCCGCGCTGCCCGGCGCTCGGGTTACGGAGATTATTGAGCTTGGCTTGCGGCACCGCGGCAAGCACGACGAAGCGCTTCGGGCCTTCCATGCGGGCGCGGCGCTGCGCTTTGACATCCTCATGGACATCGGCGGGTTTCGCGATATGCACCGGCATCGGCGCTGCACCCAGATCATCCAGGGAATTACCACGCTGCATGGGTACGAGACGCCTTCATCGGGCGATCTGGCCGGTGATGTGGAGGTCCTTGCCGAGGCAGGTGTCCTGGCGGAGTTCCAATCCGCAATTGACGCCGCGCACCAGGCCTGCGCGCAGATTGCGGCGGGACAGGCGCCCGAGGCAGCGCAGTCGGCTTTGTATCTGCTTCCCCTGGCTACTCGGATTCGCAGCCTCTTCAAAATGGACTTTGCGGAGGCGCAGTACATCACCGAATTGCGCTCGGCTCCGGCCGGGCACTTCAGCTATCGCCGTGTGGCCTGGGAGATGTATGTTGCCCTTGAGCGGCAGCACCCTTCGCTGGCCGGTCACATCCGGGTGACCGATTTTACAAAACCGATCGATCTGTTGAAACGGTAAGTGCAGATCAGAAAATACGCCGCCCGCAGTCAATGCGAGCGGCGTATTCCTGTTTGGATCAGGTTGTTGGTTCGGTCATCAGCTTGTGTTTCGCATCCTCATCCTTCGTGCCCGGAAACCGGATGGTGCGGGCTTATTGGATGGGCGCGCGATGGTACCCAACCTTGGCTCCCGGCTCGATCGTATCTTGCCATTTTGAGCTGCTGATGTGGATCTTGCCATCGGCGCTGGTTATGCTGGTGATCTTCGCGGCGGCTGGACCCGGCTCAAGAACAGCGATGAACTGGGCAGAAGCGCCGTGACGGCGGACGATGACGTAGGGGACCTTGACCCGCAGGTCGGGGCCGGGAGCAACGCCGGTGAATACCTGGCCTCCGCCCAGCATCGACAGGCTCATCTCGCGGTCCTTATCCATGGCGAATACCGTGTGGAAGTCGCCCGCGATTGTGGCGCTCTTGTTTTCGGTCAGGTTTTGATAGCCGTCGCGCTGCGGGAAGCCGGCGTACGGAGAAAACACTCCTTCAGGGTGCTGCACGCCGTAGTTGTGGTAGTTCCAGTCGAAGTCGTGCTCCTTGCCGTCCGTCGATTTCGCGGTGGTTATCTCCAGAACGTAATCTGAAGTAACAACCGAGGTGCGCTGCAGCTCGACGTTGTCATATACCGGTCCCGCGCTGGCCGTTGCGGCGGTGAACTCCGGCTCTGCCTGCCACGAGAGGAGCTTTCCCCCTGCGGGCTTTTGCGCAGCCTCATCCACGCTCACTGTGTTGTGCGCAACGGTTTGCTTATCCCAGCTCTGGTGGATGGGAATACCGTAAAAATGGGTGCCGGGATCGACGCTCATCATGCCGCCCTTTGCGTAGATTAGCTGGTTCAGCTTGTCGAAGTGCCCGTGGCCGCCGCCGTGGGGTCCGAACTTCATGATCGCGGTAAGGTCTCCGACGGGGGCGCGCAGCGTTGCATAGCCGGCAACCGGGAATACGGCGCTCTTGGGCTTGGGCATCGCCGCGCCGTTGATGGAAGGCACTCCAAAGAGGAAGGCTTCGCGATTGGCGCGCTGAACATGCTCGTCGATCGCGGCGAAGTCAGGGTTCTTGAGCGCGGCGTAGGAGGCCTCGTAGAGTGGTGCTTCCTCGTAGAGGTCCACTGTATGCGTGTCGTTGAAGGCAGGGAGCGTACCGTCGGGGAACATGACTCCGAGCGGGGAGGCGAGCAGCGCGCCCAGGTTCGGCTCCTGCTTCCATAGGTCGAGGCCAGCGCGCGCAGACATCTGTGCCAGGTAAACCAGGGGCCGTAGCGCATAAAACTGGTAGCCCCAGGCTCCCTCGATCCAGAATCCGTCGTTGACGTATTCCTTCATCTGCGAGCGGAAACCATGCGGGCCATCCATCGCCTGATCAACGAGGGTCTTGTCGTCGATCGTGTAACCGACGGTGGCCTCCGCGCCGAGAATCCATGATTGGATATTGTTTGTGGGTCCGTTGTTGGCGCGGCTTACAGTCAAGGCCGCCGCATACAGCAGATCCCGTTCGATGTGGGTACGGTCAGCGGGCGTAAAAACGTCCGTGTCACGAAGCAGATCGTAGGTCCATGCCAGATCAATGAGCCAGATTGCCTCATCCAGCGTCTGCGAGTAGACGCGGGCGCCGAACTGCGACTCTTTCCCGTAGTTGTCGTGCATCGGATAGGTCAGATACTTGTCGGCATAGAGCTTGAGGATCAGCGCGGCCTTTTCAGCATTGGCATGATCGCCGGCGAGCCGGTAAGCCAGTGCGGAGGCAAGAGCGCCTTTCTCAAGCGCGTCGGCGCGCAGCATGTAAACCACATGGTCGTAGGGATAGCCCTTGAATACCTTGCCGGTATCGGGGCATACGTTCTCGTCGGGTGGATGAAAGACGAGCAGGGAGCCCGTGTCAGGGCAAGCGTAATAGTGGAGCCATTGCCCGCCTTCGGGCGGCAGCTCGACGGAAGTCAAACCGAAGCGCTTCTCGTAGGACTGCGGGAACTCCGCGGCCTGCTGAAGAATGGCATCGCGCTGTTTGGCGGCCCAGGGCTGGGTGCGGGCGAGCTCGTTCAAGCGGGCAAAGTCAGCTTTGCCAAGCAGCAGGTGAGGCGGGGCCTGGGCGGTCGACAAGGTGGATAAAAGCGCGGTTGCGACAAGAACCATGGCGTACCAATGCAGCTTCAAGTGGTTTCCAATTCCCGGTTTCATGTTTTCGTCCTTTGTCTCGGCATTGCAGGCCGCATGGGTTGGGCTTCGCCGAGTTGCAATCCAGAGTAGGGGCGTGCGGCAGGCGTGTCAAATGCTGGGGCAGCAGTAGTTTGGACGCGAAATTGATATTCGTTTACAGGGTGTGCCGGGAGGGCGGGCGGCGCGTGGCGAAGCGGCTCTGGATGCGGCCTGTGAGAAAATCAGAGTTTGCAAACACAGTCAAAGTACCGTCTTCTAGTGGTTCGCCTCGGGGCGATGGGCGACATTCTGCACGCTCTGCCTGCAGTTACGGCACTGCGCCTGGCGCATCCCAATTGGGTAATTGACTGGGTAGTAGAGCCACGGTGGCGAGCCCTGCTTGCCGCCCCTGAAAGCATCGAGCGCGGGCCCGCTCAGCCGGTTGTGGACCGATTGCACTTTGCGCCAACCAAGCGATGGCGGCGAAGCCCGTTCAGCCTGCGGACGATCAGAGAGATAGCGCAATTGCGCGGCCAACTTCGCGCGGCAGGCTACAGCGCCGTCATTGACCTGCAGGGTGCGCTGCGCTCGTCAGTGGTAGGGAGCCTCGCCGGATGCCACCGCTTTATAGGCGAGGCCGAGCCCCGCGAGGGGCCGGCGCGCTGGCTGTTTACTGAGTGCGTGGCCACCTGCGGCGCGCACGTAATTGAGCAGGATCTGGAACTGGCGAGGGCTATTGCCGGCGACACGCTGAGCCCGGCGGCTCCGTGGCTGCCTGTTGATCCCGTGGCCGAAGCGTGGTGCGATGCGCTTCTCAATTCTGCTCCACCGCTCCAAACGTCTCCACAGCCGGTTGCGCTCATGAATCCCGGCGCGGGTTGGGGAGCCAAGCGCTGGCCGCCGGAGCGTTACGCCCTGGTTGCGCGGGGACTGGTGGACCGTGGCTACCGCGTGCTGGTAAATGCCGGACCCGGAGAAGAACCCCTGGCCGACGCAATTGCCCACGGAACCGGAGGCGCGGCGGTTCGGTTGAATGCTTCGCTTGACCAGCTGATTGCACTTACCCGCCGCATCGCCGTCTGTGTTGCCGGGGATACCGGCCCTCTGCACCTGGCCTGCGCGCTCGGCAGGCCGGTAGTGGGCATCTACGGGCCCACCGACCCGAGTCGCAACGGCCCCTTTGGAACTAGATTCAAAGTGCTGCGCAGCCCGCAAAGCCGCCTGGACCACACTCGCCATGCCGCGCCGGAGGCTGGTTTGCTGACCATCAAGCCTGAAGACGTGCTGGCCGCCACCGATGAGCTACTTGCACAGGAGACCGCACCATGACCCAGCATGCCAACCCCACCCAACAAGCCCCGCTGCGTCTGGATTGGATAGCACGCTGGCAGCGCGTGGCTCGACGTATCCGCGTGCCCCTGGGCTTTCTTACCGCGGCGCTGTATGTGTTTGAGCTATGGCAGCGGGCGCCGCGACCGGAAGCCGTGGCCTGGAGCCTGGCGCTTGTCCTGCCCGGGGTTTGGCTGCGCGCCTATGCCTCAGGCTATGTGAAGAAGAATCGCGAACTGACGGTTACAGGCCCCTACGCGCACACCCGCAACCCGCTCTACCTGGGGTCAATGCTGATTGCGGCCGGGTTCGCCGTAGCGCTGCTGAGCTGGCCGGTGGCGGTGGTCCTGGCTATGGGCTTCAGTGTGATCTACGTCCCGGTCATTGCCTCGGAAGAGCGATTTCTCCGCTCCACTTTTCCCGGTTTCGATGACTACTGCCGCAGCGTTCCGCGGCTGATTCCGCGCCTGACGCCAGCCCGGCAATCCGGCAAAGAGGGCTTGCCCAGGGGAGGCTCGGCGGCTGCCGGAGGGGGGGCTGGGAGCTTTAGCCTGGAGCTTTACCTCAAGCACCGCGAGTACAATGCTGCTATAGGGGCCGCACTGCTGTACCTCAGCCTGCTCATGATGCGGCCCGCGATTCAAGCTCTCCTGCACTGGACCCGGTGAGGGTTTTTAGCACAAAGCAGGTCAATCCATTAGGAGCCATACCCGACATTGAAGACGCGCCTGTTCGCCGCACCGATTGTTTGCGCCCTTGTTCTGGCCGTTTTGGCTCACGGGCAGCAGGCGCCTCTGCTCGCCCCTCCGCGCGCCGGTTTCAGCTTTCCGCAAAAGCAGACCCTTACCTATTCGGTGGACTGGCGCGTCTTCCCCGCCGGCATATCTGTGCTGCACTTTGAGGCTGTGGGCGACCGCGAGCGGCTGACGGCGAACGCTGACACAATTGGCGCCATCAACCTCCTCTTCCATGTGGGAGACCGCTTCCAGTCAACCTTTGACAGGCAGAAGGGCTGCACCTATGAGTTCGACAAGCAGACCGTGGAAGGCCGCCGCCAGGTGAACTCAACCCTGCGCCTGGACTACGGGCAGGGCAAGTCCATCCTGGATGAAAAGAATCAGGTTACGGGCCAGGGCAAGCATCTTGAAGCGGCGGTGCAAGGCTGCCTTTCTGACCTGCTGACGGGTGTGTTCTACGCCTCGTCGCAGCCCATGGCAGTCGGAAAGTCGTTTGTAATTCCGGTCGTTGACGCCCAGCGCACGGTTCCGGTCACGATGCGGGTGGAGGGCCGGGAAGAGATCAAAACCACGCTCGGCACCTTCAAGACCCTGCGCGTGCAGCCCACCGCCGACGCCGGCGTTGTAAAGAATCGCGGCAACATCTGGGTCTGGTACACAGACGACGACCGCCACCTGCCGGTGCAGATGCGTGCAAGGCTCTTCTGGGGCACAATTACATTCCGGCTGACGGGCAACGAGAACAAGTAGGCCTGGGCTGGATTGACCGCGGACTCTTCCGCTATCGGTGTACACTTTTTCTTCGTGCGCAGGAGGGTTTTTCCTGCGCGCTGACGGGAATTCCATGCGCAAAACTACGATTCTCTTCTCCTTCGTCCTCGCCTTTGTCCTTGCACCCTGCTGCGCCAGTCAGACCAGCCAGGCCGTGCCCGCTAAGCGTCCCATGACCTTTGAGGATATGACGAAGATGAAGCGCCTCGGCGAAACCGCCGTCTCGCCAGACGGCAAGTGGCTGGCCTACTCCGTCACGACCGTAAGCCTCGAACAGAACACCAAAACGGCGGAGCTGTGGTTGCAGGCGATAGCTGGTGGTGATCCTCAGCGCCTCGCCGTAGCCAAGCCCGGCGACTCGGGACCGCAGTTTGCTCCCGACGGCAAAAGCATCCTCTTCCTTTCCGGCCGCAACGGCCTGCAGCAAGTGTGGCTGGCGGAGTTCGACCCCGCCACCGGTGCCACCACCAACCCGCGCCGCCTCACTTCCATCTCTACCGAGGCCGCCGACGCGCTCTGGTCCCCTGACGGCAAGTCCATCGTGTTTACCTCGGCGGTGTATCCTGACTGCCCAGCCATCACGGCAGCAGACTCCACCGGCGACACCTGCAACGCCAATCGCGACATCGCCCAGACCGCCAGCAAGGTCAAGGCCCTGGTCTTCACCCACCTGCTCTATCGCCACTGGAACCACTACACCGGCGCAAAGCGCAACCACCTGTTTCTGGTTTCGGTTGAGACCGGCGCAGTCCGCGACCTCACCCCCAACGACCCGCACGACGTGCCGCCCTTCTCCCTCGGCGGCAGCGGCGGGTTCGCCTTTGCGCCCGACTCCAAGGAACTGGCGTTTACTGAGAATCTCGACCCCGAACCGGCCATCTCCACCAGCGCCAGCATCTTCACCCTCGACCTCTCCAATCTGTCTGCTAAACCGGCAAAAATTTCGACTTCAAAAGGTGGCAACTTCTCGCCCGCCTACTCGCCCGATGGCAAGTATCTGGCGTGGCGCAGCGAGGAGCGGCCCGGTTACGAGGCAGACAAGTTCCGGCTGATGCTGTACGACCGGACCGGAAAGGCGATCAAGGATTTACTGCCGAAGTTTGAGAACTGGGTGGATGAGTTTGCGTGGGACCCAGATTCAATGGCGCTCTGGCTCATCTCCGCAAACAAGGGAGCGGCCCCAATTTTCTTCGCTTCAGTCAAACCGCCGTTGCATACGGATCAAGGGCAATTGGTCGATGTGAGTGGTGAATTCAGCGACCCTCATCTGTTGTCATATGCGGAAAACCGGGTCATCGCCACACGCATGAGTGTTGATTCTCCCCCGGAGGTTTACAGCATTACCTACCGGCTTGATCTGGCGACGGCTAGAGCGGACTCGCCGACCTTTAAGCCTACACTCCGACAAATCACTCATCTCAACGACAGTCTCCTAGCCCAACTCGATCTGCGCAAGATGGAAGATTTCTGGTTCACCGCTGCCGACAAGACCAAGCTCCAGGGCTTCATCATTCGTCCACCGGCCTTCGACCCGGCAAAGAAATACCCCGTCAAGTTCTTGATTCACGGCGGCCCGCAGGGCGCATGGGGCGACTCGTGGAGCTACCGCTGGAACGCCGAACTCTTTGCCGCCAACGGCTACGTCGTTGTCATGATCAACCCGCGCGGCTCCACCGGCTACGGCCAGGCCATCGTAGACGGAGTGAACGGCGACTGGGGCGGCAAGCCCTTCACTGACCTGATGCAGGGTCTCGACTACGCCGAGCAGCACTACGCCTTCATTGACAAAACCCGCGAGTGCGCCCTCGGAGCCAGCTACGGCGGCTATATGGCCAACTGGGTTCTCGGCCACACCACCCGCTTCAAGTGCATCGTCTCCCACGACGGCATGTTCAACCCCGAAGCGGCCTTCGGAACCACGGAAGAGGACTGGTTCAACATCTGGGAGTTCAAGGGCCACCCGTGGGACTACTACGGCAAGCCGGACAGCGAAAACCCCTTCCGCAAGTGGGCGCCCATGATGTCGGCCAAAAACTTCAAAACCCCCACGCTCGTCGTCCACGGCCAGCTTGACTACCGCCTCGACGTCAGCGAAGGCTTCCAGCTCTTCGACACTCTGCAACTCCTCAAGGTGCCCAGCAAAATGCTCTACTTCCCGGACGAAGGCCACTGGGTCCTCAAGCCGCAAAACTCGCAACTCTGGTATAAGACCGTCAACGACTGGGTTGACCAATGGACGGGAAGCGCAGCTCCCAGCCACTAGCTAATCAAAACAACTTCGGGTGCCCCAGGTCCCGCCTTTGGGACCTGGGATACTACAAACTAAACAGTTTTCATCCTGAGCGAAGCACAGCAAAGTAGAAAGATCTGCAGCTGCTTTTCGCGCGAGACCGGAATAAGACAGACAGGCCGTTATGCCTTTCGCTCGTAAATCGCCGCGCGCCTTCCTCAATGAGGCCGGTCTCTATGACTACGCCGTCAAGTCGCTTGGGCGTGCCATGCGCTCAGAGTCTGAACTGCGCCGCCTGATGACGGCGCGCGTAGAGCCGGGAGCATCAGGCGAGGCTGTGATTGCCGCCGTGGTTGCCCGGCTGCGGGAGTATGGCTACCTCGACGATGCCGCCTTTGCTGAGACCTACGCACGGCTGCGCCAGGAGAATCAGAAGCTCGGCGTCCGCCGCGTCCGCCAGGATCTTCAGCAGAAGGGCGTAGCCACTGACCTCATCGCCGAAACCCTGGAAGCCCGTTACGGCCAGACCAACGAGGAGACCCTGGCCCGCCAGCATCTGGAGCGCAAGCGCATCCGCAAGCCGGAGAACCCGAAGGAAACCGCGCGGGTAATGCGCCGCCTGGTCACCGCCGGCTTCTCCACCGGCGTCATCTACAAAATCCTCCGCCAGTGGGACGTCCCGGAAGAAGCCCTGGCCGCGCTGGATAATCTCGACGAGAACCCCAACGAAGAATAATCTTCGGTTGCCGCATCAGGGCGCTTTTTGGCACCTGCGTCTTTGTTTTT
>Ga0316227_1001614_pt1 | contig 23172 bp, 20 predicted proteins | sample TBH18019metaG_FD_206012 | JGI IMG/M metagenome (GOLD analysis project Ga0316227, IMG submission 206012) | Freshwater microbial communities from Trout Bog Lake, Wisconsin, USA - TBH18019 | ecosystem: Environmental > Aquatic > Freshwater > Lake > Hypolimnion/Profundal zone | place: USA: Wisconsin... | reverse complement strand
GGGCCGGTCACGCCCATGGCGATCGCGTCCTCGGCCGAGAGCTTGCCGATGCCGATGGTGCGCCGCTTCCAGATGCGGTTCTCGGTGAGCAGGGTCTCGTATTCGTCGACGCAGTCCAGGAACCGGGCCTGGAAGGTCCGGGCCATCTTCTCGAAACCCGGAGGCAGGTCCTCGCGCAATCCGCCGATGCGGAACGCCGTGGTGGTGAGCCGGGCCCCGCAGAAGGCCTCGAACATGTCCAGGATCGCCTCCCGCTCGCGGAAGGTGTAGAGGAACACCGTCATCGCCCCGATGTCCAGGCCGTGGGTGGCCAGCCAGATCAGGTGCGAGGCCAGCCGGTTGTATTCGTTGAGCATGGTCCGGATGTACTGGGCCCTCCGGGGCACCGTGATGCCGAACAGCTTCTCCACCGCCTCGGCCCAGCCCAGGTTGTTGGCCACCGCCGACGTGTAGTCCATGCGGTCGGTCCACACCTGCCCCTGGAAGAACGTCTTGTTCTCGCAGATCTTCTCCACCCCGCGGTGCAGGTAGCCGATCACCGGCCGGCAGTGCTTGACGACCTCGCCGTCCAGCTTGAGCTTCAGGCGCAGCACACCGTGGGTCGACGGGTGCTGCGGCCCCATGTTGATTTCCATTTCCTCGTTCTTGAACACAAGAACTCCTGAATCCGGTGCGTTATTCCGCCCTGGGGGGGTTGATGTTGATCCCCATGTTGCCTGCTTTTTCCATCGCGATGCGCATCAGCACACCGCTCCGGTCTTCCCTGAAGTCGATGTCGCGCTGGCCGAGGCCGAGGGTGGGGTATTCCTTGCGCAGGGCATGGCCTTCCCAGTCCTCGGGGCACAGGATGCGGGTCATGTCCGGGTGGTGCTGGAAGCGGATGCCGAGCATGTCCCAGATCTCCCGTTCCAGCCAGTTGGCGGTGGGGTAGACCGGCACGGCGCTCTCGGGCTCGAAGCCCTCGGGCACCAGGATGCGCAGGCGCAGCCGCTTGCTCCGCCTGATGCTGGTGAGGTGGTAGACCACCGAGAAGGCGAAGCCCTGGGCCGCCGGGTAGTGGGTGGCGGTCTCGTCGGCCAGCATCTCGTAACCCAGGGCCGCGTCGTCCCGGCACAGGGTCAGGACTTCCAGGATCGCCACCTTGGCCACCTGGCAGGTCAGCTCCCCGGCCTGCTGGAAGCACTCCTCCACCTTGGCGCCGAGAACTTCCTGCAGATGCAGGAGATCCGGATCGGTGGCGGGGGCCGGGGCGGGGAATTTCATGTCGTTGGTGTCGGGCTTGGCCACCGGGCGGACCGGCGCCTTGGGCGCGTCCTTGCCTTCGGCCTCGGCCTTGGCCTTGGCGGTTTCGAAATCGGCCAGGGCTTTCTGCCACTTGGCTTCCTCGGCGGCGACGGCGGCGGCCTGCTCTTCCAGGTAGGTCTTCAGGCCGGGCAGGGGCACGGTCTTGGGCATGACCACTTGGCGGTTGGGAGCGGCCTTGATGTCATATATATAGGCGCCCGTTTCGTTCGGCACTTCGTCCATCGCCATGGCTAACCCACCGCCTCAAAGATTTCCTTGTAACGATCCGCCATGCTGCCGGACATGATCTTGTCCTGCAGCTTCAGGAACCCGTAGATCAGGCTTTCCGGCCGGGGCGGGCATCCCGGGATGTAGATGTCCACGGGAATGACCTTGTCCACCCCCTGGACGGTGTGGTAGCTGTCGAACGGGCCGCCGGCAGTGGCGCAGCTGCCCAGGGCGATCACCCACTTGGGTTCCGGCATCTGGTCATAGAGCTGCTTGATGATGGGGGCCATCTTGTAGGTGACGGTGCCGGCCACGATCATGAGGTCGCTTTGCCGGGGGCTGGCCCGGAAGATGCCGCAGCCGAACCGGTCGAAGTCGAACCGGGCGGCGCCGGCGGCCATCATCTCGATGGCGCAGCAGGCCAGACCGAAGGTCATGGGCCAGACGCTGGTGGCTCGCGACCAGTTGATGATCTTCTCAACCTTGGTCGTGATGAGCACATGCTCCAGCGCGGTGGGCTGATTCATCATTCCCATGTAAGGGCTCCTTTGGACCAGATATATCCGTAGCCAAACAATAAGAGGAATAGGAAAATCCCGATCTCCATGAGACCGAAGACGGCCAGCTCCTTCATCTGGATGGCCCACGGCATGAGGAACACGGTTTCCACGTCAAAAACGAGGAACATCACTGCTATCAGATAATAGCGCACCGAGAATTTTTCCCGGGCCTCGCTGGTGGTCTTGATCCCGCATTCGTAGGTGGAGTACTTGGCCGCGCTGGGAAAGTGCGGCCGGACCAGGGCGGAAATGGTCCAGATCACCACCGGCAGGGCGATGGCGACGAGGATGAGCAGTAGGACGGGGACGTAGCCGCGCATGGTGCCTCCCAGGCGGAGTTATTGGGAAATTCTACACTGCGAAGGTCACTTCGTAGTGTGCCCACAGATGATTCCACGTGGATTAAGGGAGAAAGATCACCTTTTGGCCCACGTGCTCACCCAAAGCATTAACATCTAGCCATGATACCCGAAAACCTCGCCCAAACCTCCCCCAGCGTTTCCCCGTTGCCCTCGGACATCAGCCACAGCCTGCCCGCGGACGACCTGCCGAAGGCGGAAACCCGCCCCTTGCCGATCTATCCGACCCTGGACCTGACCCGGGAGCCGGTGGATTTCGCCTTGTTCCAGGCCATTTCCCTGGATCTGATGTTGAAACATCGATTCGTCCCGGTGCACGAGCGGGACGGCTACCTGGTGCTGGCCATGGCCGATCCGCTCGACGTGGTGGCCCAGGACCTGCTCCGGATGCACCTGAAGCGCCCGCTGCGCTTCGCCGCGGCGCCCATGGCGCAGATCCTGGTCGTGCTGAAGAAGTCCGAAAGCGGCCAGAAGGTCATGGACGAGGCCGGGGAGGCGCTCCGGGTCCAGGTGCTCCGGGAGGAGGACGTGGAGGAGGAGCTGGACCTGGAGAACCTCACCGACAAGGAGGAGGCGCCCATCATCCGGCTGGTCGACACGGCCATCTTCAACGCGCTGCAGCGGCGCGCCTCGGATATCCACATGGAGACCACCAGCAACGGCTTCCAGATCAAGTACCGGATCGACGGCAGCCTGTATCCGGCGGCGGACCCCATCGACAAGCGCTTCGCCTCCCCCATCATCAGCCGCATCAAGGTCATGTCCGAGCTGGACATCGCCGAGAAGCGCAAACCCCAGGACGGCCGGTTCAAGCTCAAGGTGCGCGGCCGGGCCATCGATTTCCGGGTGAGCATCATGCCCACCATCCACGGCGAGGACTCGGTCATCCGCATCCTGGACAAGGAGAACCTCAGCGAGGAGTTCAAGACCTTGAGCCTGGACATCCTCGGCTTCTCCCAGAGCGAGCTGACCCGGCTGCGCCGCTACGCCCGGGAGCCGTACGGGATGTTCCTGGTCACCGGGCCCACCGGCAGCGGCAAGACCACCACCCTGTACGCCGTGCTCAGCGAGATCCGCAGCCCCGAGGACAAGCTGATCACCATCGAGGACCCGGTGGAGTACCAGCTGGAGGGGGTCACCCAGATCCCGGTGAACGAGAAGAAGGGCCTCACCTTCGCCGTGGGCCTGCGCTCGATCCTGCGCCACGATCCGGACAAGATCCTGGTGGGCGAGATCCGCGACTCGGAAACCGCCCAGATCGCCATCCAGTCCGCCCTCACCGGCCACCTGGTGTTCACCACCGTGCACGCCAACCACACCCTGGACGTGCTCAGCCGGTTCCAGCACATGGGTGTCGAGGTCTACAACTTCGTCTCGGCCCTGAACTGCATCCTGGCCCAGCGCCTGGTCCGCACCCTCTGCGTCAAGTGCAAGCGGCCCCTGCCGCCGCCCACCGAGGCCGAGCTGCAGGAGAACGGCCTGGACCGGGCCTGGTCCCAGACCGCCACCGTGTTCGACCGGGTCGGCTGCGTGGAATGCAACGGCACCGGCTTCCGCGGCAGGCAGGCGATCATCGAGTTCATGGGCATGAACGACGATATCCGCGAACTCATCACCCGGCGCGCCTCGGTCCGGGAGATCAAGGCCGCCGCCCGGGCCCACGGCATGCAGACCCTCCGGGAAAGCGCCGTGGAGAAGGTCCGGCAGGGGGTCACGACCTTCGCCGAGATCAACAAGGTGACCTTCCGGGAGACTAATTGACGGTGAGGTTCACCGTGGCCAGGGCATTGCCCGCGGCGTTGCTGGCGCTGACGGTATAGGCGACCGGCCCGGCGTTGCTCGCGGCAGGGATTCCGGAGATCACCCCGCTGAGCGGGTCCAGGGACAGCCCGGCCGGCAGGGCCGGGGTGACGGTGTAGACCAGGCTGGTTCCGCTGGTCACCGTGGGGGCGGGGCTGGTGTAGGCGGCGGCCTGGTTCGCCGTCAGGACCACCGGGTCGGCGATGCCTGGATAGGCGAGGTTGTTGGGGGCGGCCGGCTGGGTGGCCGCCACCAGCAGGGTGAAGCCGGCGTTGGCGCTGCCCGACCCGGTGGTGGCGGTGAGGGTGAAGCTGGTGCCGGTCATGGCCGCGCTGGGGCTGCCCGAAACGAGGCCCGTGTCGGGGTTGAGGTTCAGCCCCGCGGGCAGGGCCGGGTTGACCCCGAACCCGGTGGCCGGAACGACGGTCGCTCCGTTGCGCACCGTGGGTGCTATCAGCGTGACGGAGCCGCCAACCACCGTGGACACGGCGCCGGTTCCGGCATAGTCCAGGGTCAAGGACGAAGCGGCCTGCACCCCGAGGGACACGGCGAAGCTCACCGTTCCACCTTGGGTCCCGACCGAATTGTTCGCGGAGACGTTGTAGATGGCGGGGCTGCCCACGGCCGTGGGCGTCCCGGTGATCTGCCCGGTCGATGGGTTCAGGCTGAAACCGCCCGGCAGGGCGGGCAGAACCGAAAACCGGAACCCCGTGGTCACCCAGCTGCCCACCGAAGCGGTGTAGACCCAGGCCCTGACCTGCGGGGTGACGCTGGCGAAGGGAACCCCCTGGGTGGCGAGCATGTCCGGAATTCCATGGACCACCTCCGGCGGCTGGGTAAGGTTGTCCGGTCTCGAGGTCTTGTGGCACGCCACCTGGAGCCCGGCGCTCAGCCCCGCCAGCGCCAAAACCAAGCCATAAGCGGCAAATCGCTTCGAATTCCAACCCGGCATGAATACTCCTAGATCCTGTTGAGGGTAACGAGAAGTGGCCGGCAAGACCATAGCCGCGGGTCCGCGGGCGTGGTGGACCGGGGCGAACACAGGCGAAGGGCGGGCCGCAGCCCGCCCTTCCTTGATCCGCCGCCTGCGGCCTAGACCGGCCGGGTCCAGCGCAGCACGGGCTTCCGGGCCGCCTGGGTCTCATCCAGCCGGCGCATGCCCACCAGGACCGGAGCCTGGTGCAGGGCATCGGGGTTTTCCTTGGCCTGCAGGGCGATGTCCTTCATTGCCGCGATGAATTCGTCCATCTCCTCCTTGCTTTCGCTCTCGGTGGGCTCGATCATCAGCGCGCCGTGGACGATGGCCGGGAAATAGATGGTGGGCGGATGGAACCCGCGGTCGATGAGCCCCTTGGCCACATCCAGGGTGTGCACGTCGTTGGCCAGTTCGCTGTCGTCCAGGATCACCTCGTGCAGGGTCGGGGTCTGGTACTCCATGTGGTAGACGCCGGCCAGTTCCTTGCGGATGTAGTTGGCGTTGACGATGGCGCGCAGGGTGGCGGCCTTGAGGCCGTCGCCGCCGTGGCTGATGCAGTAGGTCAGCGCCCGCACGATGATGCCGAAGTTGCCGAAGAAGGCATGCACCTTGCCCATGCTTTCCGGGCGGTCCCAATCCAGCCGGTAGCTGTGCCGGGCCACCTGGCCTTCGCCGACCTGGGTGGTCTCGCGCACCACCACGGGCCGGGGCAGGAACGGTTCCAGCTCCATGCTGCAGGCCACCGGACCGGATCCGGGGCCGCCGCCGCCGTGCGGAGTGGAGAAGGTCTTGTGCAGGTTCAGGTGCATGACGTCCACGCCGAAGTCGCCGGGACGGGCCACCCCGACCATGGCGTTCATGTTGGCCCCGTCCATGTAGACCAGTCCGCCCACGGCGTGCATGGCCTTGCAGATGTCCTGGATCCGGTATTCGAAGATGCCCAGGGTGTTGGGGTTGGTGATCATGAGGCCGGCCACGTCCTCCTTGAGCTCGGCCAGGAGGGTGTTCAGGCCCTTCTGCAGCTTGCCGTCGTGCCCGGTGACGTCCTCGAAGCTCACGGTGCCGTCAGCCTGGGAAGCCACCACGACGACGTCGTAGCCCGCCATGGCCGCGGTGGCCGGGTTGGTGCCGTGGGCGCTGTCGGGCAGCAGGATGACCCGGCGCTTGGCGCCCCGGGACACGTGGTAGGCGCGGATCAGCATGACCCCGGTGAGCTCGCCGTGGGCGCCGGCGCAGGGCTGCAGGGTGACCGCCGGCAGGCCGGTGATCTCCTTGAGCCATTCCTGGAGGGTGTAGAGCACGGCCAGGTTGCCCTGGACGTGCTGGGCCGGGGCCAGCGGATGGGTGTCGGCGAAACCGTTCAGGGCGGCGACCTTCTCGTTGATCCGCGGGTTGTGCTTCATGGTGCAGGAGCCCAGCGGATAGAAGCCGTCGTCCACCCCGTAGTTCCACTTGGAAAGCCGGGTGAAGTGGCGGATGACGTCCACCTCGGTAACCGAGGGCAGGGCCTCGAAGCCGCCGCGCTTCAGATGGGCGGGGCGGGTGTCCCGGGCGGCGGGCACGTCGAGCTTGGGCAGATCCATGCCGACCTTGCCGGCGACGGAGCGTTCAAAGATGAGGGGTTCACGGGTTCTGGTGGTCATTTTATATCCTTAGCCGTTTCGTGACGAATGGTTTAAACAGCGCGTTGGTGGCCCGGTCTAAGCGGCCGTAGCAAAACAACTTGAACTGCACAAGTTATTTTGCAACGCCCGCTAATCCAACCAGGCTGGGAACGCGGGCCAGAACTTCGACCAGCTGCTCGATCTGCGCGCGGCTGTTCAGTTCGGTGGCACACCAGAGGATGCAGTTCTTGAGGTCGGGAGCAACGGCGGTGAGGTCCAGGCCCGGCAGGATGCCGGCCTTGGCGCATTCCGCCTGGAGCGCCTTCATGTCGCCCTTGTAGCTGGTGACAAACTCGTTGAAGTACGGCGCCTTGAACTTGGCGGCGAAGTCCGGCAGTTCCAGCAGCCGGGCCTCAAGATACTGCGCCTTGGCGACGTTCTGCGCAGCCAGGCCCATGAGCCCCTCGGGGCCGGCCAGCTGCAGATAGATGTTGGCCCGGAGCGCCACCAGCCCCTGGTTGGAGCAGATGTTGCTGGTGGCCTTGTCCCGGCGGATGTGCTGTTCCCGGGCAGTGAGGGTGAGCACGTAGCCCACCTGGCCGTCCAGGTCGCGGGTCTGGCCCACCACCCGGCCGGGCAGTTCGCGCTTCTGGGCGTCCTTGACCGTGAGGAAGCCCAGGTAGGGGCCGCCGAAGTTCAGCCTGTTGCCGAACGACATGGCCTCGCCGGTGGCGATGTCGACCCCCAGCTTGCCGGGGGCTTCCAGCCAGCCGAAGGCGAGCGCCTCCTGGGTGACCGAGACGGCCAGGGCGCCGGCGGCGTGGGCCGCGTCGGCAATGGCCTTGATGTCTTCAACACAGCCCAGGAAATTGGGATAGCCCACCATCACGGCGGCCACGTCGCCGTCAAGCTTGGCGGCCAGGTCGGCCATGTCGGTGACGCCGTCCTTGAGGTTCACCAGCACCAGCTTCAGGCCTTCGTGCGGCGTGATGTTGGTGCACAGCGCCTCCTGGTAGTGCGGGTGCAGGCCGGCCGAGATCAGGATGGTCTTGCGCTTCTTCTGCAGGCGCACGGCCATGAGCGCGGTCTCGACACAGGCGCTGGCGCCGTCGTAGAGGCTGGCGTTGCCCACTTCCAGGCCGGTGAGATCGCACATGAGAGTTTGATACTCGAAGATGTGCTGCAGGGTGCCCTGGCTGATCTCCGGCTGGTACGGCGTGTAGGCCGTGAACCATTCCTGCCGGCTGATCATCTGGTCCACCGCCGCCGGGACGAAGTGGTCGTAGGCGCCGGCGCCCAGGAAGCGGGAATTGAATTGGTTGTTCATATCGGCCAGGACCTGCATCTGCTGCAGCACCTCCTGCTCCGACTGCTGGCCGGGGAGATCGAGTTCACGATCCAGCCGCAGCTGGACCGGAATACCTTGCAGGAGATCTTCGGCTCGTCCCACCCCGATGGCATCAAGCAGGGCGCGATCCTCCGAAGGAGCCGTGGGCAAGTAGCGCATAGGGCAGCCTCTATCTGGGAAAGGTGACGATCAATCGTTCACGACAGAAGGGTACCACGTTGCCCTCGCCTGCCATCCCCCTTTCCTGAATCCAGCCCAGGACGTGATCCAGGACACCGGACAACGCCTTGTTCCACGTAGAACACTGGAACCCCCCGGGGTGCCCCGGGCCGCTTTGGGTTAACCTGGATCCATGCGCTGCCCATTCTGTGGCCATATCGAAGACAAGGTTGTGGATTCCCGCGAATCCCGGGAAGGTGATGCCATCCGCCGGCGGCGGGAGTGCCTGCAGTGCGGCCGGCGGTTCACCAGCTATGAACGCCTGGAGGAAGTTCCCATCCTCATCGTCAAGAAGGATGGCCGCCGGGAGCCGTTCGACCGGCAGAAACTGCTGCGCGGCATCATGTCCGCCTGCCAGAAACGCCCGGTATCGCTGGGCACCCTGGAGGAGGCGGCGGGCGACATCCAGGCCAAGCTCATGGAACTGCCCGACCGGGAGGTGCCCAGCCGGAACCTGGGGGAACTGGTGATGGACGCCCTGAAGCGGATCGATTCCGTGGCCTACGTCCGGTTCGCCAGCGTCTACCGGGATTTCAAGGATCTGCCCGACTTCGTCAAGGCGCTGGAAGGGCTCATGCCCCCCTCCGGCGCCCCAATCCCGCGGCTCACCCCGCGCCCCGTGCCGCCGCCCCGGGAGCCCGACCCGCAACCGCCGGGCCAGGTGCCCCACTCCGATCCCATGCCCTTCAAATCCACGCCGCTTTTCCCCGGCCTGACCCCCGAACGACCGGGTCCGCCCAAGCGGCGGAAGTCCCGTTGACCCACATCCCGCTAGACTGATAGCCAGAGGTATCCCGTGGCCGAAGAAATCGTCATCCCCCAGCTCATTGAGGAATCACCGAAAATACCCGATGTCCTGCCGGTCCTGCCGCTGCGGGACGTGGTGGTTTATCCGTATGTGATCCTGCCGCTTTCCGTGAGTCGGGAAAAATCCCTGCGCGCCGTCGACGCCGCCCTGGTGGAGAGCCGCATGATCCTCCTGCTGTCCCAGAGGCAGATGGAGATGGAGGATCCCGGTCCCGAGGACATGTACACGGTGGGCACCGCCGCGCTGATCATGCGCGTGCTCAAGCTGCCCGATGGCCGGGTGCGGGCGCTGGTCCAGGGCCTGCAGCGGGTGCGGGTGGAGTACTTCACCGAGACCGAATCGATGTTCAAGGCCAAGGTGGAGATCCTGTCGGAATCCGAGATCGGCGAGCACGACATCGAACTGGACGCCCTGCTGCGCTCGGTCAAGCAGACCCTGGAAAAGGCCGTGGCCCTGGGCAAGAACCTGCCCCAGGAAGTCCTGGTCATCGCCGCCAACCTGGACAGCCCCGGCCGGCTGGCGGACATGGTGGCCTCCAACCTGGACATCAAGCCGCCCCAGATGCAGGAAGTGCTGGAGATCGCCAACCCGATCCAGCGCCTCAAGCGGGTCAACGAACTCCTCATGCGGGAAATCGACCTGCTGGAAGTGCAGCAGAAGATCACCATGGAAGCCCGCGGCGAGATGGACAAGAGCCAGCGGGAGTACTACCTGCGCCAGCAGCTCAAGGCCATCCAGCAGGAACTGGGCGAGGGCAGCGAGCTGGCCGAGGAGATCCAGGCGTTCCGGGACAAGATCGCCACGCTGAAGGTGCCCCAGGAACCGCTCACCGAGATCGAACGCAACCTCAAGAAGCTGGAACGGATGCACCCCGACTCCAGCGAGACCGCGGTGACCCGCACCTACCTGGAGTGGATGACCGAGATGCCCTGGGGCACCATCACCGAGGACAACCTGGACCTCAAGGAGGCCAAGAAGATCCTGGACGAGGACCACTACGGGCTGGAGAAGATCAAGGACCGGCTGATCGAATACCTCGCCGTGCGCAAGCTGAACCCCGAGCACAAAGGCACCATCCTCTGCTTCGTGGGGCCCCCGGGCACCGGCAAGACCAGCCTGGGGCGCAGCGTGGCCAGGGCGCTGGGGAGGAAGTTCGCGCGCATCTCCCTGGGCGGCGTCCATGACGAAAGCGAGATCCGGGGCCACCGCAGGACCTACGTCGGCGCCATGCCGGGCCGGATCATCCAGGCCCTGCACCAGATCGGCTCGGTGAACCCGGTGATCATGCTGGACGAAGTGGACAAGATCGGCCGGGACATGCGCGGCGACCCCTCCGCGGCCCTGCTGGAAGTGCTGGATCCCGAGCAGAACCACACCTTCCGCGACCACTACATGAACGTGCCGATCGACCTCAGCCAGGTGCTGTTCCTCACCAACGCCAACGAGCTGGACCCGATCCAGCCGGCCTTCCGGGACCGCATGGAGATCATCCACCTGTCCAGCTACACGCTCGAGGAGAAGATCGGCATCGCCGAACGCCATCTCATCCCGCGCCAGCAGCAAAAGAACGGGGTCAGCGCCGAGCAGGTGGAGTTCAGCGCCAAGGGGCTCCAGGCCATCATCACCGGCTACACCCGCGAGGCCGGCCTGCGCCAGCTGGAGCGGGAGATCGGCACGGTCTGCCGCAAGGTGGCCCGCAAGGTGGCCGAAGAGGAACTGAAGGGCAGGCTCACCCTCACCGACAAGAACGTCCACGAACTGCTCGGCCCGGTGAAACTGCTCCAGGATGAGCGGCTCAAGGCACCCCGGGTGGGTGTGGTGACCGGCCTGGCCTGGACCTCCACCGGCGGCGAAGTGCTGTTCGTGGAAGCCCTCAAGATGCCCGGCAAGGGCGCGCTGACCCTCACCGGCCAGCTGGGCGACGTGATGAAGGAAAGCGCCCAGGCCGCCCTCAGCTACATTCGCTCGCGCGGCGACGCCTTCGAGATCGAGCCGGAGGTGTTCCAGAAGTTCGACCTGCATATCCACTTCCCCGAGGGGGCGATTCCCAAGGACGGCCCCAGCGCCGGGCTGGCCATCGCCACCGTGCTGCTTTCGGTGCTCAAGGGCGTGCCGGTGAAGAACACCTTCGCCATGACCGGCGAGATCGATCTGCGCGGCGAGGCCCTGGCCATCGGCGGGCTCAAGGAGAAGGCCCTGGCCGCCCTGCGGGTCGGCGTGAAGAACATCATCATCCCCTTCTCCAACCAGAAGGACCTGGAGGAGATCGCCCCCGAGGTGCGGCGCAAGCTGCGCTTCCACCCGGTGAAGCAGGTCGAGGAGGTGTTCGAGATCGCCCTGGAAGGCTGGATCCGGCCGGAAAAGCGCAAGAAGCCCAAGACGGTCAAGGTGGCGGTGCCCGAGGGGGCCCATTGAGCCTGTTCGGAACCCTGTTCAACAAGTTCAAGCAGGGGCTGCAGCGCACCCAGGAGCTGGTGCTGGCGCCCATGGGCCGGCTGCTGGGGCTGCGCCGGCTGGACGAAAGCCAGCTTGAGGAACTCGAGGACCTGCTGCTCCAGGCCGACCTGGGCGTGCACGCCGTGGGCCGGCTCATGGAGCGGCTGCGTTTCGAGCTGATGAGGGCCGCCGAGATCGACCCCAAGGCCGTGCTCAAGGACGAGCTGCTGAAGATCCTGCGGCTGGTGCCGCCGCGCCCGTTCACCGCCCAGGGCACCCAGGTGATGCTCCTGGTGGGCGTCAACGGGGTCGGCAAGACCACCACCCTGGGCAAGCTGGCCGCCCATCTGAAGGCCCGGGGCGAAGAGGTTCTGGTGGTGGCGGGCGACACCTTCCGGGCCGCCGCCATCGACCAGCTGGAACTGTGGGGCCGGCGCGCCGGCGTGCCGGTGATCCGCAACCAGATGGGCGGCGACCCGGCCGCCATCGCCTATGACGGCGCGGCCAGCGCCCTGGCCAAGGGCATCCCCTGGGTGCTGGTGGACACCGCCGGGCGGCTGCACACCAAGGACCATCTCATGCGCGAACTGGACAAGATCCGGCGCAGCCTGCAGAAGGTCCTGCCCGAGGCGCCGCACCGGGTGATCCTGGTGCTGGACGCCACCACCGGCCAGAACGGCCTGGCCCAGGCCGAGGCCTTCAAGCAGACCGCGGGCGTCACCGATCTGATCCTCACCAAGCTGGACGGCAGCGCCAAGGGCGGCGTGGCCGTGCCGATCCTGGAACGGCTCAAGCTGCCCATCGCCTTCGTCGGCGTCGGCGAGCAGCTGGACGACCTGATCCCGTTCGATGCCGAGACCTTCGTCGATGGCCTGCTCGATGTCTAGGCCGCTCACCCCCGAACTGGCCTGGGAACTGGCCTGCGGCGGTCCCTTCCCGGACCCGGTCCACCTGACTGGAGACGAGTCCTTCATGGCCCTGGCCCTCCGGGAAGGCATGCTGGGGGTCGGGCTGTCCAGCCCCAACCCGCCGGTGGGCTGCGTGCTGGCGCGGGACGGGCGGGTCCTGGGGCGCGGCGTGCACACCCGGGCCGGGGATCCCCACGGCGAGATCATGGCGCTGCGGGACGCGGAAAACCGGGACGAGGATGCGAGCGGCGCCACCGCCTACGTCACCCTCGAGCCCTGCTGCTACCAGGGGCGCACGCCGCCCTGCACCGCCGCCCTGATCCGCGCCGGCGTGAAGCGGGTGGTGGTGGGGGTGCGCGACCCCAACCCCAGGGTGGACGGTGGCGGCCTGGCCATCCTCACCGCCAACGGCATCGAGGTCCGGGAGGGCGTCCTGGGCGAGGCCTGCGCCCAATTCCACGCGCCCTTCTTCAAACTCATCCGCACCGGCCTGCCCTGGGTCATGCTCAAGCTGGCCCTCGGTTCGGACGGCGCCACCGGGCCCGAAGGCCAGAGCACCCAGGTCACCAACCCGGAGATCCAGCAGCTGGCCCACGCCCTGCGCCGCGCCAGCGAGGCCATCGTGGTGGGCCGCTGGACGGTGCAAGTGGACGACCCGATGCTAACCGACCGCTGGCACGCCCCCACCGCCCCGCACCGCCTCGCCCTGCGGGTGGTGCTGGACAGCCACGGCCAGCTGCCCGGAAACCGCAAGGTCTGGCAGGCGGTGGCCGGCCAGCCGGTGCTGCGCGCCGTGGTGGAGGACCTGCCGGCCCTGCGCGGAGTCGAGGATCTCCGGCTGCCGCCCAGCCCCAACGGCTGCAGCCTGCGCCATCTGCTGCACGAACTGGCCGCCCGCGGGGTCGGCCGGGTGCTGTTCGAGGGCGGCGGCCAGCTGTCCCGGAATCTCCTCGATCTGGGACTGGTGGACGAGTTCCACCGGTTCAGCTCGGAAACGCCCGCCGGAGGCCAGCCGGTGCAACTGGATCTCGCCAGCATGCCCCGCCTCCGGGCCCAGGTGACCTTCCAGGGCGGCAGCTGGGACGTGCTGGCCCGGCCCTAGACGGCCCAGAGCGCCTGGAACGGCGCCGCCCACAGCCCGGGCCCGGCGGAACGGAAGGCCTCCCCCGGATGCAGCAGCAGGCCCGCCTTCAGCCGGTCGCCGACCCGCTCCCGCAGGGCGCGCAGCCCCTGGAAGGCCTCGGGCTGGACCGTGGCGGCGGCGTCCGTGGCGACGGCGACCAGATCACCGTGGCGGTCTTCCAGGACCACCAGCAGCTGGCAACCGGCGTAGCTGTGGCGCAGCAATGGCCGCGTCCGGCTCCAGGGGGCGGTCTTGACCAGTTCCATCACCGCGAAGGTCTCCAGCAGCGGGGCGGCCAGCACCGGGCGGGTTTCCAGGGCGGCGGCGGTCATGCCCAGGACATGGGCCTGCAAGCCGGGATCGTTGAAGCAGCGGTACGCGGGTCCGGTCCTGGAATCGAGCGCGGCCACGACGTGGAGGTCCTCCAGCAGATCCAGGCAGCGCCTGGCCGGCCCGGGATCCGCGCCGGGGGCGGCCAGCAGCCGGAGCAGCTGGCGCACCTCGCGCAGGTCGGTCAGGTCCCCCAGATCGCCCCGGACCAGCGCCTCGAGGTAGCCGTGGAACCACCTTTCCCGCGGGGACGCGGGCAGCTCCGCGGCCTCGGGATAGCCGCCGGCCAGGACCCGCCGCAACAGTTCCCGGCGGTCCAGGGGCTCGAGCCGGAGCCGGGCGGGGTCCGACTGGAAGCTGGCGTCGATCAGGCCGGGAAACCCGCCCTGGCGCTCGGCCTGGGCCAGCGGCCAGAGGGTGAAGGTCTCCATCTTCCAGGTGAGGCTCTGCTCCAGCACGGCAAGCCGCCGGGGCGAGGTGAGCAGGAACCGCCCGCCGCGCGCCACCGCCCCGGTGAGCAGGGGCAGGACGCCCGGGGCGCGCTGCACGTCGTCCAGCATGGCCAGGTCCGGAAGCCCCGCCAGGAAACCGGCGGGGTCTCCGGTGGCCCATTCCAGCGTGGCCGGATCCTGGAAGCTCGGGCAGGCCGCGGGCAGCTCCCGCTGCAGCGCCTGCACCAGGGTGGTCTTGCCGGTCCGGGCGGCGCCGGCCAGGCAGACCACCGGCGTGTCGCCCAGGGCGGTCAGCAGGCGGGCCTCGAGCCAGCGCGGATGCATGGCGGCCTACCCGCCGCCCACCAGCCGCACCACCTCCAGCCGGTCCCCGTCGCCCAGGCCGCGCTCCGGATACTCGATCCGGCGCACCACCTGCCCGTTCAACTCCACCGCGCTGCCGAACGCCGGCAGCTCCAGCCACCGGGCCAGATCGGCCACCGTGGCCAGGGCCGGCGCCTCGCGCCGTTCTCCGTTGATGATCAGCTGCATGGTGTCCCTCAGTTCAGCGACCCGGCAGCCTGGAAGCCGCGCTCCAGGTCGGCCTTGAGATCCGCGGCGTCCTCGATCCCCACCGAGAAGCGCAGGAGGCCGTCGGTGATGCCCAGCCGGGCCTTCACCTCCGGCGCGGTGCGCAAATGGCTCATGCTGGCCGGGTGCTGGATGAGGCTTTCAACGCCGCCCAGGCTCACCGCCCGGATGATGACCTCCAGGGCCTCGCAGAACTTCTGTCCGGCGGCCAGGCCATCGGTCAGTTCGAAGCTCATCATGGCGCCGAACCCTCCCACCATCTGCCGCGCGGCCACCGCGTGGCCCGGATGTTCCTTCACCCCTGGGTAGTCCACCCGCGCCACCTGCGGCTGCCAAAGCAGCCATGCGGCCAGCGACTGGGCATTGTCGGCGGCGCGCATCACCCGCAGGTGCAGGGTCTTCAAGCCCCGGTGCAGCAGCCAGGCCGCCATCGGGTCCAGGGTGGGCCCGGTGAGCCGGGCCACCTGCCAGCAGGCCACCACGTCGGCTTCCCGGCCGGCGATCACCCCCGCCACCAGGTCCGAATGGCCGCCCAGGTACTTGGTGGCGCTGGCCACGCTGAGGTCGATCCCCAGTTCCAGCGGCCGGGTGAACACCGGGGTGGCGAAGGTGTTGTCGGCCAGGGTGCGCACGCCCCGGCGCCGGCCGATCTCGGCGATCCCCGCCAGGTCGGTGATGGCCAGGGTGGGGTTGGAAGGGGTCTCCACCAGGATCAGCACCGTATCGGCATTGATCGCGTTTTCCCATTCCAGCAGATCGAGGGTGTTCCGCACCCAGGTGATCTTCAGCCCGCGCCGGGCCTCCCAGCGCCGCAGCAGCTGCTCGGTGCCGAGGTACAGGGCCGCCGGGGCCACCACGTGGTCGCCGGATTTAAGCAGCGCCTCGAACACGGTGGCGAATGCCGCCATGCCGGAGGCGGTCACCAGGGCCCGTTCGGCCTTCTCCAGGGCGGCCACCACCGCCTCGACCTCGCTGAAGTTGGGGTTGCCGCACCGGGTATAGAAGCGCGGCGGTTCGGTGGCCGCCGAGAACTCGGCGCCCTCGGCGTTTTCCATCAGCTGGAACACCGACGTCTGGAAGATCGGCGTGGTCACCCCGCGGGTGTCGTTGTGCTGCCGGCCGGCATGGATGGCGGTGGTGCTCTGGCCCCAGTCGCGAGTGTTCATCATCGCTCCCCGCGCGCGCCGCGCTCGCTGCAGGATACCATTGCCGGCCCTGGCGGAATCAGTGGGTGCGCCAGAAAACGAAGGCCAGGGCGCCGATCGCCACCGCCATCAGCACCAGCACGCGCCAGAAGGTGGGCGTGGACGGCGCGCCATCGTCCCGGGTGACGTTTTCGGGATCGGACAGGGCCGCCTGGGTCAGTTCGTCCTCGGGCGCCTCGGGCGGATCCGGATGGTACGGCACCAGATCCCGGGAGACCTGCCCGAAGTACACCAGCTTCCAGGCGTCCTTGTCCACCGGCGGAACCGGCCGTCCAGCCGCTTCCGGCGCCGTTCCCGGCTCTTCCTCGGTCATTTCGCCTCCAGGGCCTGTTCCAGCACTTCGTTCACCAGCGTCGGATTCATCTTACCCTTTCCAGCCTTCATCACCTGGCCCACGAAGAAGCCCTTGAGGCTCTCCTTGCCGCCCCGGTACTGGGCCAGCTGCCCGGGGTTGGCCTGCAGCACCGCCAGCACCAGCGCCTCGATGGCGCCCCGGTCCGAGACCTGACCCAGGCCCCGCTGGCGCACGATGTCCGCCGGGGCGCCGGCGCCCTCCAGCAGCAGCGGGAACACCGCCTCCTTCGCCGTGTTCAGGTTGATCGCGCCAGTCTGGACCATCCGGATCAGTTCGGCCAGGTGCTCGGGGCGCAGCCCCAGGGCCGCGATGTCCTGGCCGCGGTCATTGAGGGCCCGGCTCACTTCGCCCAGCATCCAGTTGGCGGCCTGCTTGCCGTTGCCGGCCCCGGCCGCCGCCTCGAAGAAATCCGCGAAGGCCGGGCTCTGGAGCAGCAGCGCGGCCTCGTAGGCCGACACCTCGTACTCGGCGGTGAACCGGTCGAACCGGGCTTCGGGCAGTTCCGGCAAGGCCAGCCGGACCGCCTCGATCTCCTCGCCGGTGATGACCAGGGCCGGCAGGTCCGGCTCCGGGAAGTAGCGATAGTCCTGGTCGGCTTCCTTGCTCCGCTGGCTCCAGGTGACGCCCTGGTCCGCGTCCCAGCCACGGGTTTCCTGCTGGAAGGGCTCGCCCTTTTCCACCAGGGCGATCTGCCGGTCGATCTCATAGTCCAGGGCCATGCGCACGAACCGGAAGGAATTGATGTTCTTCACCTCCACCCGGGTGCCCATGGGCGCGCCGGGCCGGCGCACGCTCACGTTGGCGTCGCAACGCATGGAGCCCTCCTCCAGGTTGCCGTCGCAGATGCCGAGGAAGGTCACCAGGCGATGCACCGCCTTGAGATAGTCGTAGGCCTCCTGCCCGCTGCGCAGGTCAGGGGCGCCGACGATCTCCAGCAGCGGCACGCCGGCCCGGTTCAGGTCCACAAAGGAGGCCAGTTCGCCTATGTCGTGGTTGGACTTTCCGGCGTCTTCCTCCAGGTGCGCCCGCTCGATCCCGGCCCGGATCGTCCCTACCCCGCCCCGGACCGCGGGGTCGCCGTCCAGGCGCAGGTGCCCGCGCTCCACCACCGCCACCGGCCCCTGGGTGATCTGGTAGCCCTTGGGCAGGTCCGGATAGAAATACTGCTTCCGGAAGAAGGTGCTGCGTTCGCGGATCTCGCCGTCCACCGCCAGCCCCAGGGCGATGGCCATGCGCACGGCTTCGGCGTTGAGCACCGGCAGCGCTCCGGGCAGGCCCAGGCAGACCGGGCAGGTGTGCCGGTTCGGAGCCCCGCCGTATTCGTTGCGGCAGGCGCAGAACATCTTCGAGCGGGTACGGAGCTGCACATGGACTTCCAGACCGATGACCGCTTCGTAGCCCGATTTCATATCCACTCCCTTCCGCGATTATCCCGGAAACCGGGGGCCATGGGACAATGACCCCGCAGCGCCTTTTCCGGAGGTCGCCATGATCGATGCCATCCTGCCCCTTGGAGATCCACGCCTGCGTTCGCGTTCCGTGCCCGTGCAGGACCTGGACGACCCGGCCTTCCGGGCCGAGAACGCCCGGCTCCAGGCGACCCTGGAGGCCTTCCGCAAGCGGCATGGGTTCGGCCGGGGCGTGGCCGCCCCCCAGATCGGCATCGCCAAACGGCTGATCGCCCTGAACCTGGGTCAGGGGACCCATTCGCTGATCAACCCCGAGATCACCTGGACCAGCCCGGAGACCTTCACCCTTTGGGACGACTGCATGTGCTTCCCCTGGCTGCTGGTGCGGGTGCGCCGGCACGCCTCCATCTCGGTGCGCTTCCTGGACGAGCGGGGCGGCCTCCAGCACTGGGAACGCCTGGGCCAGGCCGAGTCGGAACTGATCCAGCACGAGTACGACCACCTGGAAGGCATCCTGGCCACGGACCGGGCCGAGGGGCCCGAGGCCATCATCAGCCGCGAAGCGTTCGAGCAGTTCCGGGACCATTTCACCGAAAGGGTGGACTACACCATCCAGCCGGTGCCCGCCGACGTCCCCCCGCAGGTCGAGGAACCCGGGAAGGCTGAACCCGACGCCGAGAAGATCGAAGAAACCGGCCGGCGCCGGTAGCTCGCCTCATTTGCCCAGGCAGAACCCGGCAAACACCTGATCCAGGGCGCTCTCCGCCCGGTCCTCGCCGGTGAGCCGGGCCAGGAGCCCCCAGGCCCCCTGCAGGGCCGAAGCCGCGAGTTCCGGAGGCGCCCCCGGCTCCAGCCCGAGCAGCAGATCCATCTGGACCACCAGCTCGTCCAGCAGTTCGCGCTGGCGCCGGGTGGCCAGCGCGCCGAGGCAGGCGTCCGGCGCCAGCCCGCCCAGGAAGCGCTCCCGCAGGGCTTCGGCCAGGGGCTCCAGGTCGCCGGTCAGGGCGGAGATGCGCGGGCCATCCGCGCCCGGTCCGCCCAGGTCGGCCTGGTTGCGCACGGTCAGCACCTTGCCGGCGAACGGCGCCAGACGCTCCAGGATGTCGGGATCCGGGGCCGGGTCAGGCAGCGGCACCAGATGCAGGATCAGGTCCGCCTGCTCCAGCACCCCGCGCACCCGGGCCACGCCGAGCCGTTCCACGGGGTCGTCGCTCCGGCGCAGGCCCGCGGTGTCGAACAGGAACAGCGGCAGCCCGGCCCACTGGGCCCGGACCTCCAGCACATCCCGGGTGGTGCCGGGCAGGTCGGTGACGATGGCCCGGTCGGCCCCCGCCAGACGGTTGAACAACGTGCTCTTGCCGGCGTTGGGCCGACCCACCAGGGCAATGCGGATGCCGTCCAGCAGCCACCCGGCCGCCGAGGCCCGCCCCTGTTCCACGTGGAACAGGTCCTTGAGTGGGGCCAACGCCCGGCGCATGGCCTCCAGCTCCAGGACGATGCCCTCCTCCTCGCCATAGTCCACGCTGGCCTCGGCCCGGGCCAGCCAGGGCGCCAGGGCGTCCCGGGCCTGGGCCACCCAGGCCGGCAGGGCGCCGGACCGGGCCTGGGCCTGGCGCACCTGGGTGTCGGTGGCGGCGTTGACCAGATCGCGCAGCGCCTCCGCCTCCAGCAGGCTCTGCTTGCCGTTCAGCAGGGCGCGCCGGGTGAACTCGCCCGGTTCGGCCAAGCGTATGCCCATGCGCCCCAGATGCTCCAGGAAACGCTTCACCAGCAGCGGATTGCCGTGCAGCTGGAACTCCACCAGATCCTCCCCGGTGTAGCTGCGCGGGCCCGGGAAGAACAGCACCAGCGCCTGTTCCCGGAAGCCGTCCCAGACCAGGACGCGCAACTCCGCCCGGCGCGGCGCCGGCAGGGAGGTCAGCGGCCCGAGCCGGTCCGCCAGGCCGGAGCCGGAAACCCGGACGATGGCCACGGCCGAAGGCAGCAGCGGGGTGGCGGGAGCGCAGATGGGTTCGGACATGGGTCGTGCCCGCCCTCCAGCGGCGGCCACTCCCACTCTAGACGGCTTTTCGCCCGGTTCCAGCCGGTCCCGGCCAATCATCTTTTCGGAGTAGAATAATTTTTTTCTGAATAATTCAGATTTGCTTTTGCCCAAAACCATGGTTATATTGTCGCACCTTTGGAGAATTGAACCTGAATTGCGGGCTCTCCCACCCGGCCCATACGACCAGCGACCCGGCAAGGCAGCCGTCTTGCCCAGGTAAATCATTTGCCTAAAAAAAGGAGTAGCCGTGAGCTTCCCAGCCTATCTCGACCTCAAGAACCTCAAGGATCTTTTCCCCAAGGACTTGCCCCCCGCAACCCTGGCCAAGGCCCAGACCATCTTCCTCAAGCGCCTGTCGCTGGAGGCCCACCAGTTCTACGGCGGCAAGATGTCCATGGTCCCCAAGGCCGGCATCTACGACTTCGGCTGGTTCGGGGTCTACTACACTCCCGGCGTTTCGGCCGTCTCCACGGCCATCCGCGAAAACAACCTGGAGTCCTACAACCTGTCCAACCGCAGCAACCTGGTGGCCATCGTCTCGGATTCCACGCGGGTCCTGGGCGACGGCGACTGCACCCCCAGCGGCGGTCTGGGCGTGATGGAGGGCAAGGCCTTCCTCATGTACTACCTGGGCGGGGTGGACGCCATGTCGCTCTGCATCAACTCCCACACCGAACCGGGCGCGCACAAGTCGGGGTTCGATTTCCGCAGCATGGGCAAGCATGAGCACGACCCCCAGAAGATCATCGACTTCGTCCGCATGGTCACCCCCTCCTTCGGCGCCATCAACCTGGAGGACATCTCCCAGCCCAACTGCTTCAAGGTGCTGGACGGCCTGCAGGACTGCGGCATCCCGGTGTGGCACGACGACGCCCAGGGCACCGCCTGCGTCACCCTCGCCGGCATGATCAACGCCATCAAGCTGGCGGGCAAGGAATGGAAGAACGTCAAGGCGGTCTTCCATGGCGCGGGCGCCTCCAACGCCACCATCGTCCGGCTGATGCTCACCGAAGGCATGGACCCCAAGAACGTCATGGTCTTCGATTCCAAGGGCGGCCTCCACGCCGGCCGCGACGACATCAAGGCCGATGCCCGGTTCTACCGCAAGTGGGAGATCTGCCAGCGCACCAACCCCAACCGCGTGGACGACATCGCCCAGGCCTGCCAGGGCGCCGACATCCTTTGCGCCCTGTCCACCCCCGGACCCGGCGTGGTCAAGAAGGAATGGATCGAGGTCATGGCGCCCAAGGCCATCGTCTTTGCCTGCGCCAACCCGGTGCCGGAAATCTACCCCTACGAGGCCAAGGAAGCGGGCGCGCTCATCGTCGCCACCGGACGCAGTGATTTCGCCAACCAGGTCAACAACTCCATGTGCTTCCCTGGCCTCCTGAAGGGCTGCCTGCTGGTGGATGCCAGTCGGGTGACCGACAAGATGGCCATCGCCGCGGCCCACTCCATGGCCAAGGTCCAGCAGAAGCGCGGCATGGACATCGATCACATCATGCCCACCATGGACGACGTGGATGTCTTCCCCCAGGAGGCCGCGGACGTGGCCGCCCAGGCCATCGAGGACGGCGTGGCCCAGCGCAGCATCACCCCCGCCGAGGTCTTCCAGAAGGCCGACCGCGACATCAAGTCGAACCGCGAGATGGTCCAGCTGCTCATGGAGCGAGACCATATCAAGACTCCGCCCAAGAGCATGATCGACGACGCCCTGGCCGCCACCCTGGCCGAGCTCCGCGGCCAGGTCACCGCGGTGGCGGGCAACGCCGACGAATAGCCGCCATCAATCCGCAAAACGCGGCGCCCGGCTCACGCCGGGCGCCGTTTTTCCTTCAGGCCGTTCAGACCCGCGTGACCTTCAGGGCCTTGTAGGTGCCGGTGCCTTCGCTCTCGGTGGCGAAGCCGGGCTGCCGGCTCAGCACCATGTGCACCCAGCGCCGTTCGCGCGGGCTCAGCGAGGTGAAGGTGTAGCTGCCGTAGGCCTTGGCCTTTTCGGCGGCAAAGCCGGCCATGGCGATGATCTCCTTCATCCGGAACAGCCGGAAGGATTCCACGTCCAGGTAGGCCAGCCGGGCCTCCTCGCGCTCGCCTTGGGCCTCGTGCAGCAGGAACTGCAGCGCGTCCAGGGCCTGCCCCTTGTTGGCGGCCAGCCACGACGCGTCCGGCCCCTGCAGTACCAGCCGGTTCGGAAACAGCGCCTCGTCCCCGGAGGGGCCGAACTCCGCCGTCACCTTCAGGCCGAGCTTCGAGCACCAGCGGGTAACCAGTTCAGGAGCCTGTTCCAGCGGAAATCCGGGCTTGCGCATGGCTATCTCCTCAGGCCACGACGGGCTGGGGCTTGTAGGTCTTGATCACCAGCCAGGTCTGCAGGATGCCGATGATGTTGAACATCAGGTAGTAGAGGCAGAGCCCGGACGGGGTCTTGGCGAAGAAGAACGAGAACATCACCGGCATCAGGACCATCATCATCTTGCGTTGGGCCGGGTCGCCCACGGCGGGCGTCATGGCCTGCTGGATGATCATGGAGACGCCCATGAGCACCGGCAGGATGTAGAAGGGATCCTGGGCGGACAGGTCATGCAGCCAGCCGAGGAACGGCGCGTGGCGCAGCTCGAACACCGCGTTGAGCATGGACCAGAGGGCGAAGAACACCGGCATCTGCAGCAGCATGGGCAGGCAGCCGCCCATGGGGTTGTGGCCGTTCTTCTTGTAGAAGGCCATCAGCTCCTTCTGCATCTCGGCCTTCTTGGTCATGTCGTTGCCGAACTTCTCGTACTTGGCCTGGAGCGCCTTCTGGAACGGCTCCAGTTCCTTCATGCGCACCATCTGCACCGTGGTCTTGGTGTTGAGCGGCCACAGGCTGCCGCGGATCACCACGGTGAGCAGGATGATGGCCCAGCCCCAGTTGGGCACGAAGGTATGGATGCCGCGCAGGATGAAGAACAGGAACTCGGCGACCAGCCCGAAGAAGCCGAAGTCCACCACCTGTTTGTACATGTCGCCCTGGGCGGGGTTGCCGGGAGCGTGGAACTGGGCCAGCGACTGGCCCTGCTTGGGCCCCAGGTAGAGCCGCGCGGAGACCTTGCCGGTGCTGTCGGGAGCAACCAGGTAGCCGGCGGCGGCATCCCGCCGCGGCATCAGGGAGGCGTCC
>Ga0316227_1001612_pt1 | contig 23189 bp, 29 predicted proteins | sample TBH18019metaG_FD_206012 | JGI IMG/M metagenome (GOLD analysis project Ga0316227, IMG submission 206012) | Freshwater microbial communities from Trout Bog Lake, Wisconsin, USA - TBH18019 | ecosystem: Environmental > Aquatic > Freshwater > Lake > Hypolimnion/Profundal zone | place: USA: Wisconsin... | reverse complement strand
TTCCAGTCGCCCTACGGGCTCCTTCCAGAACGCCATTTCTGCGCAAAACCCCCGCACCTCCCGGTGTCAGCAGTTATGAGGCAACGTATCGCTCTCATTTTCACTCCCCGGTGTCATTTTGACTTGAGGCAATACGAACGCGAGCGTTTGGAGGTCGCCGCCACGCCGCAGTTGCCGTAGAATGAATCTCAATCCAATGAACCAGCCCGAAGCGAACGGAGGTGAATTTAGAATCACGATTCAGGCCACCGTCGATCTCGGTGACTGGCTTGGAAGGTGTCGCCAAGCGAGCGTTCCGTGCATCCCCGGTGAGATTTGCCCTATCCGATTGGCCGTGGAGCAGTTGCTTGCACGCGATGCATCGGCAATAAAGCTGGTCTCTGATTGGACCGAGGAAAAACTCCATGGTTCGCCGGTTGCGACGATGTGGCGGTGGAACGTCTGCGCCCCGATCGCAATCAAGGCGGCCATGTCGCATCCGGATTTGCCCGTGAGGCTCCCCATGCCCCTCGAAGCCGCCACAACGGACGAGCGCCTCCGGGCGGTGCTTGAGGACTGCAGGAACACCGGAGTCACCGTCACCACGGTTGTCCGGCCTTGGGTCGAGCCCAGCAAGGTGGCTGGCTTCCCTGTGGAGTTCCGCACGTTCGTTTCCAGCCGGGGAGCAGTATCGGTCAGTTCCTATTACCTGCAGCGCCCGCTTGGAGACGAGTGGCGACCGATGGCCCGCCAAGCCGCGGAAATGGCGGCGCGCCTGCGAAAATGCGTCCCCGGGGGAATTGCCTTCACCGCCGATTTTCTGACCGCCGCGGATGGGCGATTGCTTTTTATTGAAGGAGGTCCGCCTCCGGAATTCGGCGCGGACCCGTGCCACCTTACCATGGAGCAGATCGCGGCAGGCGGGGCCATCAAACTCTAAAGGAACGCGGTGGCGTAGTTCTCCGCCCAAATGTTGATGGACTGCCCCTCAACAATATGTGAAGCGCGTCCAATGACGGCGCAAAGGCGGCAGTCGAGTGCTTCTCGCTTACGAAAGCGAGTCGCCGTAATCCACAATCCGAATGTTCTTGCCCGACTGCGGTGACAACACGCTGTTGCGGAACTGGATTTGTTCCGCCGTGGCCGCGCCTGTTTCGATCAGCATCCGATCCCGCGCCCGTTGTTGCTCCTTCATCCGCTGAACCGTTTTCCAATCCGTTGCAACGGGATGGAGTCCAATCTCAATCATCGCGAGGCGAACAGCCTCCTCCGGCGGGAGCTTCTGGGAAGGGAAGTGTCGCTTTTTCTTGGGCGGTTTGCAAGCCGCGGCCCGTTCTGGTTCGCGTCCTTGTCATTGCGGACGTGAACTGGTAAAATTGAGGCAATGCTACCCGAAGCACGAGTGAAGCTGGAGAAATCGTTGGCGGAGATCGCCAACTACGACCCCGCGGCCATGTCTTGGGAGGAACTCGAAGCGGCCCATCAGCGGGATCGGCAAATCCTGCTCAATGCGGTCGGCGGCGCTTTGGAGCGCGGCGAAATCAAGCCCGAGGAAGCGCGCGGTTACGGCGGGTGGCTCGATCCGGCTTCGATCAGGCGGGTCGTGGAACCTGACGATTTCCTCGAAATTCTTTCAGACGAAGAACAGGCATGAGTTCGGAATCAGCGCTTTTTAATCCCGAGGATCTTCAGCCGGTGTTTCAGCGGCTCTCGGAAGGCGGATGGGACTGTTTGCTTGTAGGGGGGCAGGCGTTAAACGTTCTTGCCGCCCATTATCGAATTGACGGTCGGTTGGCGCCATTCGTGAGCGAGGACTTGGACTATGTCGGCGGTCGAGAGATTGAAGAGGATGTTGCCGGGGCGGTCTCAGATCAACAAAGAATTCGGACACTCTCCCAACGCAGGCGTGCTCGTTACGCCGTTGCATGGCAAAAAGCTGCGAATCGATGTCCTGAGTTACATCGTCGGAATCGATGCCGCGGAAGCGGAGGACAGCGCGATGATTCTTTCACTGGGGTCTTCCGCCGATTCATGGCGCTGGCGCGCGCCGCGTCGCCTCCGCAATTGAAAGCGCTGCCGAAGCCGCCGCTGCCTGGTCTTGGCGGCGGTTCGATGGGCAAGGAGCCGTTGATTTGATTTTCCGCCATGCCAGAACCGGTGATGGTGAAAGGGTTCGCGCCGGCGTCGGTAATTAGTCCGCGGCTGGCTCCGGCCAGACATTGATGGAGGCGGGCGATGCCAGTCACGCCCACCCATGACATGCGGAAGACGTGAAGCGGTTCCACTGCTCCCTCTGCTTGGATCAAAAGAAAACTTGTTTGGGTCTAAACGGGACTAAAATTACCGTCCATGGCCACCATTGTTTCCATCAGCGAAGCAAAAAAGCGCCGCGGCGAATTTGCCGACCGCGCGATTCGGGGCGAACAAAGCGTCATCGTTCGGAAATCGAAGTCGCTGGCACTCCAGCAGTTGGAACTTCCCGATCCCCCCCTTGGTCCCTCTACAAAGCATTGAGGAGCAATTGTTCCCAGAGATACTCGTTGCGTCGTCGGAGCAGATCGCGGGCTTGTGGATCGGACGTAACGACAACATCACCCTTTGCCAGGCCACTTAGGATGTCTCGCAAGCGCTCGGCGCGGTAATCGGCCACCGGAATTCGCGCAATTTCCTCGGCATCCAGCGTCTCTCCGCGGATGAACCTCTGCTCCTGTATTCGAAGGGGGTGCGTGAGGTTCCAATAGTCAACGGTCGAGTCGGCAGTCATAGACGAAACCCCGGAGTTTGTTTCCAATCGAGGTTTGGAAGCGGGGTGATCAGGACACCAAGCTTGGTCAGTTCTCCTCGGCGAACTCGAATAGCGGGCTGGATCACGTCCCGCTCCAGGTCGGCATCTGGAAAAAAGTCTCGAAGGAACCAACTCGTATTGTCACGCGCCGCCTTTGCCTGCTCGGGCACCAGGTCGGTATAACGGGATGCTCCCTCCTGCAGCAATCCGAGCATCTGCTCGCGGGAAGGGCGGAGTATCTCCATTACTTCCTTGATGTGTCTGTGATCACGCTCAAACGCGGAAGAATCGATCCGAAGGAGCTTCTGTGAAATGGTATCAAGGGGGTGCGGGATCAAAATATCAACAGGAAGCCCCGATATGTGACTGGCGCGTTTTTCCCAGTTCGGAATATGCTGAAAAACGTCCCACCGCGTGATCTCAGGCTGCAACGTCATCGTCCGAATGGAGGCGGCGCGTCTTATGTAATCCGCCACAAACGGAGCAAACTCCTCGTTCACGGCGATATCGGCGTCATGAGAGGTGTTGGCAGGGAGGATGGTCAGCGCCAGTGAGGCTGAACCAAAAAGCGCCGCCCTTGGCAACCCGTGCGCGGAAGTTTGGGTCTGAAAGCGTTCCCATGCGTGCTCCACGTGCAGAATCAACAGCGCAATATCGCTGTGCTGCTGTTCAGCCAGGGAATCCACGGCCTTGGCGTCGATGTTCGGGCTTCCGCGCATAACCCGTTCCACATAGCCGATTGGGAAGTCCAAGGTTCGACCATCGAGATCGGTAACCGTCAACCCCGCGGCGGTTGGAATCACCGCCGAACAAGCAAGGAAGTGGTCGCCTTTCAGCAAAAGAGTAACGGTGTCAGCCATGTTTAGAACGGGAAGGAGTCAACCCGCCGGCACCCGCAAGAGTCTCTTCCAAGACCGCGCACATCCAATTCGAATTGCCGCTGCGAACGCCGGCTTGCCGCGAATGGATTGGCGGATTTTGTGCAGCAATCACGCTTCAAGATACGCGCCGGAGACAAGGGTCGCCAGAAAAAACCGCGCGCGGCCCGCGCCCACGCGGGGGTGCCGCCTAAAGCGCCGCCTTCTCCGCTTCGGCGAGTAGCGGGCAGGCTCTCGTCATCAAACGCCAGCCGTTGTTGCCAGTTTGGCGGAGTCGCGGCGCCTGCGGAGTCGAGACCCCGTGAAAAGGGAGATGTCGCCAACGGTCGCCTTGCAGAGCTTCTGGTAAACAGCCTGAAACGAACGTCCTTCCGCGGCGGCAATCTTCCGGGCGTAAGCGATCTTGCTCATCGGCACCGGCTTCGTCGGGAGCTTGACTGCCGTCCCCAATCGGCCGTTGCGCAACTTGATCTTCATGCGCCGGAGGCGCCGCGCAACCGTTCCGAAATCCACGTGGTGTTTTCTGGCCACCTCCATGCAGGTCAAGTCCTCGGCGATGGCATCGGCCATAACCGCCCTCCAGTCCAGCCGCGGTTTCGTCCAGGGCGGCTGGATGCCGAGAGAGCGCAAATGGCCGGCCAGAGCAGAGTGGCAGATGCCGAGTTTCTCTGCGGCCTCGATCCTTGTCCGGCTGGCTTTGACCGCCGCCAGTGTAACCCTCCGTCCGGGGCGCTTCTTTTTTTTGGGCGTCGTCGGCTTTGGCGTCCATTGAAAACCGCCCGATTGCGCCAGTTCGTAAAGCCGGTTCCGATGCACTCCGAGGCGCTTGGCGGCTTCACCGCTTGTCATCCGCTTCGCGGGCGGGCGATCGTTCCACCGGCGCAACTTGGCGACCTGCCGCCTTGTCTGCGGGCTGCATTTCTGGAATCTGCGTTTCGGACGCGAGAGCGCCATGGCCCGACTGAGTACGCAGACTTGATGCGCCTCAATGCCCAGAATCGAAGCCACCTCGACCATCGGAATTCCGGCAGTAACGAGTTTCTTGACCGCCTCGCGGACAAGCCGTTGCCGCTTCGCCTCGCGCAGGAGTTCCTCACGGCTCAACCGCGCCAGGCGTGCCACGTGATAGGCTGGAATGCCGATTTCTTTGGAAATCGAACGGAGCCGTCGCCCCGCGGAGAGGAGCGCATGGATTCGGCGATGAAAAGCGATCTCTTCAGCGTGGCTTAATTTCATGACCCAAGATACGAAATTATTTTCATTCTGGCGACGTGCGGTGGGCACAGGTAATGCGATGCTGGAAAAAGAGTCCGCGGCTGGACTAATTTCCAACCGACGCCGACCGGGCGAGTTTGTCCGGGCAGGTTGCACCGATCACGGCCCTCGGGTAATGTGGGAAGGTGAACGACGCGCTTTACGACGCCCGGATGCGGAAGGTTTCCGCCCGCGAGGATGCTTTTTTCGAAGAGATCGAGACCGGCGGCACGCGGGCGTTCTATTGCCTTCGCCCGGACATTCCTGTTGCGTTTGGCACCCAGCACAACGGACAAGCGGTGAGAGCAATCGGCGACGGCGCCCTGGTCGGCGAAATGGAAGTCGAGGGGTTGCGATTCGAATTCGTGCCCGGTCCGCTCGCCTGGTTCCATCAAGGTGGCGAGGCCAGCCTTTCGCTGCTGCCGACCTGCGCGCTGCAAAGCGCCGCGCAATGGATTCGCGCCTTCAACGCACTGGGAGACAGCAGGGGGCATCATTTCATTGGCGCCGAGTCCACGCCCCCACCGCTCGTTGCGCTGGCGGACCGGCGCAGCGTGACCTGGTTCAATCATCGCAACGGCTTCCTCTGGGCCACGGAACTGGCGGCGGTCACCAGGGGCGGGACCGATGAAGTGGACCTCGGAAACTTGATCCGGCACGCAAGCCGCGGGGTCGAACCGTGCTTGGGATCGTCTTCGCCGCCGCGGATCACCTGGCTGCCGCGGACCGTCGAGGTGCCGGAGCGCGTTGCCGAACGCGTTCAGTCGTAAGAAAATCCTGTTTTCTAAAAGGGTCGTTTCAAGAGAATCAGCGCTCAGGGGACGCGCCGCCACGCCGTTAGTGAAGGTGGGCGAGGGTTTGCGAGAACTCGGAAACCAGAAGATGGGCGTAACGCTGTCCGCGCGACCTAGCCAGCAGCGGTGCATTCTTGGCTGCATCAAAACTCAGTGCGCCCACTTCAAAGAGCCGCAGGAACAACCAGAACGACCCAACCACCTCGACCCCTTCCTCGCGCGCGCAGACTCTCAGTCTTCGTTCATCGGCCAGCAACGCCTGGGCTTGTCCCAAATCGACGAGAGTCCGCGCCAGAACAATCGCGGCGCCCGATGTCACCGACAACATCCAGGCCAGCACCGACCTGCAAACCTGGACCACCCTTTACAGTTGCAACGGCGGTGCATGGTCCTCCGGGGCCACAGTGGCGGAAACAGGCAGCGGTGCCAGCATCAACGTCCAGGCGCTCGAACCCGTGACAACGGGCGCGGCAATCACCCACTTTTTGCGTCTCATGATAACCCGCTAGGGCGCGGAGCCCAGCCACGCAACCCCGCGGCTCTTCGTGTCGTAAAGCACGCCGCGGAAGAGCCCGTAGTGCGCTCCGACGTTGAGGGCGGGAATGCCGACGATCGAGCGTTGCGCCACCGGCAGGTGGGTGTGCCCGCACGCCAGGAAGTCGATCGCCGCGGCCCGCTTTTCCATCTCCTTGCCGAGCAGCGAGTTGCCGGAATAGGCCGAAAGGATGTCGTTTTCGTCCCCGCGAAGCGGGTGGCCGTTGAGTTCGCGCCACGGGCAGGTGTGGACGGCGGCGAGGATCCGCTTGCCGGAGCCGATCGCCGCATCCATCCGCGCCGCGATGGCCCTTGCCTGCGCCCGCGCTTCGGTCTGCACCCGGGTGCCGCAGTGGGGAATCCACCGGAAATCGTTCCAATAGAGCCGCCCGAAACCGCCCGACAGGTAGATTTCCCGCGTAATCGGAACCCCACCGATCTGGAGGTTGGGCTCCGCCAGGCCAAGGTCGAAATGGCCGTAGCCGCCCACCACCGCCAGGCCGTCCCATTCGGCGTTTTCGCAATCCAGCAGGACGATCTCAGCTTCCCTTGCGGGCGTCTCCCAGTAGCGCTCCTGAATGCTCTGGAGGGTGCGATGGTATCGGTATTCCGGGCCGAAGAGCCAGAAGTCGTGGTTGCCCAGGGTCACCGCGATCGGGCGATCTCCCACCGCGGCCCGCAGCGCCGCAAAATGCTCCGCGGCCCGCAACGGGGAGCCGATGTCGCCGGCGACAATCACCGCGTCGGGCGTTGCTCGCGCCACCGCCTCCGCCAGGGCCGCAAGGACCGACGGATGGGTGCTGAGATGCAAATCGGCGGTGATGAGAATGTTCATGGCCGCCTGAAGATAAGACAAAACGCCCGGTTAGGGAAGCGCCCGCCCACGCCGCCGGTCTGGCGATAAGCCCCCCGGACATCGGGTCTCTCCCGTGACGGCGGGCGCGTGACAAACCGGGCGGACAAAGCCGGAGGGTATGAAGAAAAGCGATTTTTGCGTTTTTTTTGGGACAGCCGCTCCGGGCTGATAATATAGGGCATATGAAACCAGCACTTAGCCTCCTGATGGTCTTAGCCATGTCGGTTCAGGCAGCCGCGGTTCCGGCGAAGCTCCTCAATGTCGGCTTTTCCCAGTCGCCAACGCGCGCGGAAATTCCGGTGCTGCAGATGCTCCGGACCACCCCCGGAGGCGCCGCGATGGAGCCCATTCTTTCTTTGGAAGCCGTAAGACGGGGGGCCAGCACCGCAATCAACACACTGCATCACCCCGCCGATGTCATCCGGGCGCTGACGAACGGGAACGTGGACGCCGCCGTTCTCTCCATCCAGGACGCGGTCGCGGTCGCCGCGGAGGGGCGCTTGGACCTGGTCGTCTTGTGCCCCATCGGCTACAGCAACGGACTCGACCAGTTGCGGGTTCCGCTCGGCTGGACCGCCGCAACGCTCCGGAGCAAAACGGTGCTCGGCGAGGACTTCTCCCCCGGCCATTACCTCGTGTTCCGCTTTCTCCAGAAGAACAACCTCCCCCTCAGGAACTACCTGGTTTGGAGAAACACCCCCGACAAGACGCTCGCTAGGACGTATCGCAGCGCGCTTCACGCCAGCTTTCCGTCCGCCGCGGCCGTCCAGGGAGCCGCCTGCGAAACCCTGGCGCAGAACGGAGGCGATGGCGCCCTGTTTACCAGTCACGACATTCCCGAGGAGATGATCGACGTGCTGGTCGCCCGGAAAGACCGGATTGCGGGGCGCGAGAACGGGCTCGCCGCCTGTGTGGCGGCCCACTTCGATATCCAGGCATTGCTCGCCGATTCCGCCACTCAGAAGAAAACAATGGAGTCCATGGGGCTCGCATGCGGGCTAGCCAATGACGCCGCGCTCTTTGGAAAGATATGGAAGGAAATCACTCCTTATGCGACTCCCGCGGAGGCCAAGGCGGTGTTGGAGGGGCCGAAGTTCCAGGAAGCGCTCGCCAAGGCGAGGGAGTTTTACGCCACCTATGGGCGTGCCGGGATGGGGGCCGGAACCATCACCTGCGACAGCCGTTTTATTGGTGGGACGCCCCAGCCGGCGGCGGGAAAGAAAGGGCCGGTTCAAAGGTAGCCGGCGCGCTCGAACTTGGGCGCCCGCCGGTTGGTGACGGTTCACCGAAAAACCTTAATTTTACTTGCCAGTAAAACGTCCTGCGGCGAGTAAATCAATTGCCTGCGGGATTCATCATCAACTCGACACGCCGCGCCCGCTCCTCGCTCAAGTGGGCGCGAGTGTAGGGGCTGATCCAAAGTCCCTTACGGTCTTTGCGCCAACCTTTGGAGCGCAACGTGGTCGCGTCGCTGGTTGGAATACGCTTTTGTTGAGGCTTTGACATGGTCCAAGATACTTGCAAACGCCAAGTCTGGATGGTCGATGATGGGAGCAGCCTCCCATCAAAGGTCGCCCCGAGAAACGCGCTCCTTGCGCCCGCGACCGCTCCAGTGGGCCGTCCATCGCTCGGGGCCGCGCCAGTCAAGCAATACGTAATGGGGCGGCTCCCCCGGCGCCGATTGTCCGGCGTTGAAGCAGATGGTGTTGTCGATGCGGCCAATCCAGCCCCGAGTCCTTCCGTCCGTCGCTTCGTGGAGATGGCCATGCAGCGAAAAATCGGGTTCCGCCGCTTCGATCATCCGCCGGCAGAAATCCATCTCCAAGGGGTCGTGTCCCATCGCTAAAGGGGTGCGATTGGGCGGTTCATGGAAGAGAAGCAAAAAGGGCGCCCTTTTCTGCAACTGTAGGCGCTTGGCTTCCCGCAGGATATTCTTTGCAGCATTGAGATGCATGACCGGTTCGACCTGGCCAGTCCACGGTATCGCGCTCACAATCACGCCGCCCGCGCCCAGCGCCAAATGCCCCGTTTCCGCATCCGTCACGACCGCAGCAGACGATGCCGCCCCGTGCATCCATGGGGGCGTCAGTTCCAGGAGTTCTTCTGCGGGGCAGAAGTCATGATTGCCGCTGCACCAGGCAAATCCCTTCCCGCGATTGAGCACAGCATTGCGCCAGCGAAGCATGTTTTCTTTGTGAGTAGCCGCTTCATCCATTTGGAAGATGTCGATGAGATCGCCGGCCACAATCAGCGCATCGTGGGCTGGAGATTGGGCGTCAAGCCAGTTCCGGCGGAGAGCTTGATCGTAACGCGAAAAGCGAGCATGAGAAAGCGGATTCTTTTGCGCAGTATTCTCATCGCCCCGCTGGCTGTCTAGAAATTGGATGGGGCAGCGACACCGAATGGTTCATTGGGATTGCCAAGCGGGGGGAGCGCGGTAACAGCGGATGGCCCCTCGAATCCCCGTCCTGCGCGGAACGGGTGGAAGCTGCCGTTGTGATACGTGTCTCGCACACACCGCCGCAGGAATTGTCGGATGGTGGGCGCTTCTGCGTCTTTATCAATCCCGTTCCGAAACTCACCCCCTGTCCATCAGCTGGAGCGGGGCGAGGTGCGCGCCCGCCGGGTAAAGCTCCTCATCGCAAGCCTCTCCCGCGGAATCGCCGTGCGGGAGGCCACGGTCATCCGTGAAAAGATGGGATGGCAGGAAGACGCCTTCGAAATCGTGGAAGTGAAAGGCTCCAGCGGTCCCGGAAACGTCATCCTGATTGAGTGCGAAGCCGAGAACATCACGGAAGTCTTTGTCGCCTTTGGCCAGGAAAGCGTGCCCGCCGGCAGCGTCGCCGAGAATGTCGTCACCGCAGTAGGAGCATGGCTCGGATCAGGCGTCCCCGTGGGCAGATTCCTCGCCGATCAACTCCTGCTTCCCTTTGCGCTTGCGGGAGGCGGTTCGTTTATAACGTCCCCGCTCTCCCGGCATTCCCTGACCAACATCGACGTGATCCGGCAGTTTCTGGATATAAAAATAGCCGTCGAGAATCCATCGGACCGAACCTGTTTGGTGAAGGTCGGGTAAGGGCTCGATCCCGAGGCTCTAAGAACACCAATTCGCATATGGCACACCGCATCGGCTCTCTCAGGAAAACCATAAGCACGCGGATGACAGCCTGGTCGGCATCACATTCCGGCTTTCAGAAGTTGAGACCGCCGCGTGAGCACAATCAGCGAACACCGCAGCTAAAGCTAAAGACACCCCGACCCGAGGGACCGGAGATCATCCAACTCGCAACCGCACGAGCAGATCGTTGATGGCTCCCCGAGTTTCTGCGCTGGGAATTTCGCGAAGCTGGCTTGCCTCGTGGGCTGCTTCCAGCGAGGCCCGCAGCCGGAGGTATTCCGATTCGTACAGGGCGAAGTCGGCATCGGAAAGGGTCGATTGCTCGGGACCAGAGAGCTTTCGTTCGATCAGGTCCGGCAGATAGGGCAGGCGGGCGGATTCGTTCAGGTTGATCAGGTTCGCCTCCACCTCGCCGGTTTGCATCAGATGGACTCCCGTCAGGAGCACCCGGTAGACGTAAAGCAGCGGCTTCACCCGCCGGGGAGTTCCCTTGAAAAAGAGGTTCCATTCTGTTTCGGCAAATCCAAGGCAGTGGTGGGAGTGGTGGCGCGTGATGCAGCCGCGGGCGATGGCTTTCAACTCCGCGTGCTCGGGCGTCGTCTGAACGATCAGCGGCGAATAAAGTTGCTCCAGCACGTAGCCGTTCTTCTTCAGGAGCATGAGGAAGAATTTGCGGATGTCGTGGCTGACGATATCCATTTCCAAGCCCTCAATAATTCGTGAATCCGAAACGGTCTCCTCGCGGACACGTCCAACCCGACGACATTTTGAAGCGGCAGTTGGTGCGCACCACGCAGGTCAAAGTCGGAGTCCGGCGACGGGAATCCGTAGAGGTGAGCGCCGCTGATGGTCGCGAACAAAAGCGGATACGGTTGCGCCGCGACAATCCGTTGAAGGCGCGGATCGATCGAAAACGGTTTCATTTTAGTAAGGTGGGAGGAGGCGACGAAAACCGTGACTCAACATGATGGCGAGAAAAAGGAGATCCCGAGGAATCAACAGCGGTGTCCAAAAGCACTCCCTCCATCCAGTCGTGAGGGGTCGTTTTTATGAAACCATGCTACGGCGGGCCTGAATGAGAAAGCGATTGGCTGCCTCGTAGTCGGGGCGCTCGGGCAGCTTGGTGGAAGCGAGGGCGGCCTCGAAATCGCGGTGAAGTTCCTTGCGCCATGCATCGACCTCTGCCCACTCAAATTCCCCCCGCTTGACGGAAAGCAACCGTTCGCGGTGTCGTCCCAGCCTCACCGGAACACGGCCTTCCCGGAGGGTCTCCGTCCCGGTAATCAAAAGCCGGACGAGATGCATCGCGTGTTTCCAGCGCACTTCGCCCTGGTTGCGCAGGTCCTGTTCAAGTTTCTTGAACTGGCTCAGGGCGTAGCCGTTGAAAGTTTGAAAGACCATTTGCGAGAGGAAGCATTCGCGCAAACCCAGGAGGCCCACCCCCAATGGCGTAATCTTTTCAACCAGCGGCGAGTAGAGGCATTCCAGAATGTTGGGGTTCACCTTGAGCGCCATCACGATGAACTTCCGCAGTTCCCAGTAGCAACTTTGGGCACCGCTGTCTTCAAACTGCTCGGGCGCCCCGAAAAGCGACCAGTTCAGATCCGCCGGGGCGATGTAAACGCCGCGGACGTCCGTGTCTGACTCGTCCGTGTCCAGGCCGAAAGCCCGTGAGCCCACCACGCACCGGTGGATCACGAACTCCTCCAGATTGAACCCTGCACCGGAGGTTCCCGGTTCTGCGGCATCCGCGCCGGTGAGCCGATCCTTGAAGTGCTTCAAAACGTCAAATTCAGAGCGCATCATCGACGATTCGAATCCTTCAGGAAACCGCACCAAGTAATGCGACTCGGTCCCCGCCGGGGTTCGCGTTACGACGCCGACGGCACCGCGCGGGTGAATCAGCGAATCGTTTGTCCCGTAAACCGGAACCAGCGCGACCACCTGGGTTCCCGCCGAGATGGTGATGGGAGAGGAGTTTTCTTGAATCATAGCGGTTGGTCAGTCATTGCCGTCGAACTCGGGAAGAGCGACATACTGGGCGACCTTGGCGCGCAGTTCGTCGACGAGTTCCGGCTGCATGAACTCATATTCATCGGGGATGAGCAAGGTCACGACCCGCTTTCCTTGGACGGTTTCGGGGAATTTGCGGCGAAGGAGGTTCCCGTGCGACTTCTCCATGACCAAGATCAGGTCGGCCCAGCCGATATGGCCTTCGGTCACCACCACGCGAGCGCCCGGTTGGGTGCCCGCCGACCGAACCTGAATACCGGGAACACCGCTGAAAATCCGTTCCGCGGTGAGGCTCCGCCAGCGATTCTGGCTGCAAATAAACAGAAGCTTCATCGGATTCGGTTCAGCGTTGTTATTGGCCATGGTCTCCAGGTAGGCGGTAGCGGTGGAAAGCTTTCAGGCATCAATCATGTTGCCAAATGCTGTTTTTCGCAACGATTTGAAGGCGCCGGTCGCCCACAAGACATTGCCAATCCGCTCAGGATTTTGCCGCGTTGGCAACGAAATTGAGGTTCATGTTCGAGCACTCAATGAAGGTGTATGGCTCCACCTGCGCGGAACAGTATCGAACCGCCGAATCATGTGACAGAAATGGCGACACTGCTCGCCGCCCAACATTGCGCTGGGGAAGCCCGCGCGCGAGTCGAACGGGACCCGATGGAGTTGCTGCGCTTCGTTTCCAGCGGCTTCAACCCGATGAACGCGATGTGCGAGCGGGCCGGAGGCACTTCGAGAACATTCCTAACGTGGCGGCGATCGCACAAGAGAACGGCACCTGGATTGCCGCGCCGCGGCTCGACGCCGACCACTACGCGGGGCGTCCTTTCTATCGGGGTTGGGCGCAAGTCACCGGATGGCTGGAAGGCGTGGGCCACCACGTCTTGGCCTTCCTGCGATTCGTTCCCGACCGATGGCTCGAACTACGGCGACTTCATCGAAGTTTGGCACGGTCTGCGCGCGGTTCACCTCCCCGGACATACGGGCTTCTACTTTGCGTGTCCGCCCCCCCTTTAGCGCAGACCTCTTCGCTGGCTACCGGGGTAGGGGGGCGCACCAGACCGTGCCTGAACCGGTTTTGCTATGACGTGTCCTCAACTTCGCCAAAATCCGATGCGCCAGTCCGGGCGATTTACGCCCGAAAAAAATGTGGCCACCCGTGGCCACCAAAACCGGCAAATGAGGCGTTTTCATGCGTTTTCGAACGCATTCATACGCGGGAATCGATTCCGGAGGCGCACGCCTGGAAAACCGCTCCAGAGCTTGCTTTCAAGCCGCTTCCCCGGTAAAAAGAGGGTGCCGATGGCCGGACTCGAACCGGCACGGGAGGTGAATCCCAACGGATTTTAAGTCCGGTGCGTCTGCCATTTCGCCACATCGGCTTCGAAGCTAAACTCCATTTTCCATGCGGTGTTGTGCTAGAGTCACACCGTGAAGCTCAACGAAACGCAAAGCAACAGGAAAACCTCCGGCACGTTCCAGACAACAAAACCACATGGCTCGCAGTTTATCGGCGTTCGCGATTCGCGCAACCGTAGAGTTTCGGGGCTTTACCTCCGCACGGGCGCTACTACGCCCAGCTTTGGGTCACGCGGGACGACGGGAGGAATGACGGCGCGAAAGTTCCCGCTGCTTGCCGAGCACTGAGCGGTGAGTCTTGTTCGTCGAATCCGCTCGGCGACAGGCGACGCCGCTTGGAAGGCTGTCATCCAGCTTTGTCGAACGATCTCTTTATGCCGCATTGGCGTAGTCGCTCTTTGGTGGGCAATCGGAACTGAAAGACTTTGGTGGACGCCGTCAGCTTCGACGACATCTTTGATTGCAGGAGTTCGCTGGCCTACGGACGAAACCTATCCGTGTTCATTCGTGTAATCCGTGGTTGATCGGTTCAATCCGAGCATCTTGAGCGAAGAGGCCTTTGGCGAGGGCTCTAAAGGCCGCACGCGAGGGCGCGTGCGCTCCCCGGATGCTGGCGCGACGCAGGTTCTTGCCCAACAATCGCCGCCGCGCTTTGGCCGCCTGCATGTCTGCCAATGAACCTGCCGGTTGGGGGAGAGCCGTTCAGCGCCAACGGCGCGACTCCATACCAGATGACATGTTTGAGCTCGGGCGAGCTACACTCGCCCGAGCTATGCATAAACACATCGCAAAAAGCGACGGGACGGCCTCACTCAAGGCCGTCGGAAACAATTCTAAAACGACCTCCTGCACGATCAAGATCGGATTGGACGTCCACGCGTCCCCCTACGTCTTAACGGTTCAGGATAACCACGCTACGCCCAAGCCGCCGGCGCGCCATTCGCCGGCGAGCTTCTTGAGCTGGGTGGAAAAAAAGCTCAAAGCCGGGCACTCCGTGTATGTCGTCTACGAGTGCGGTTGCTTCGGCTTCAACCTGCAGCGCAACCTGGAGAGGATGGGCGCACACTGTTACGTCATCACCCCGCTCAACCTTGATGAGCGCGGCACGCGAGTCAAAACCAACGGGCGCGACGCCACGGCTCTCTGCTTGCGGCTGGACATACGCGCCTCCCGCCCCTGAGTCCGGGTGGAGAAACGCGCCTCCGGTGGTGCCCCCGCTCTTCTCTCAGAGAACCGAATTTCGCCGATTCTCCCGCTTTTTCTCTCCAAAACGGGCCCAACCTCTCTCGCCTCTCGGTTTCCGGCGGCAAGTGGTTTACACGAAAAACGATCCGGGTGCCCTTGGGTGCCTGTTTCGGAAAACCGTCGCGAAAAGAAAGCCGTCGCACCCCGGCAACCCGATTTACCGCCGCAGGCTTGCCTCACCATTAAATCGCGATACTGTTACCGGCTACGAAGGTTCGTGCGCCGAGCCTAAACGCATGCGTTCAATCCTGAGTCGCGAACGCGGTAGCCCTCCACGATTTACCTATCCCCTTTTTCCATCGCGTATGACTCCTCTGACCCTGCCTCTGGGCTACACCCGTATTAAGCGGGTGAAAAGTTTCCATGAACTGGTCACGACCCGTTTCGCTGACGGCATCAACGCCCTGTGCTGGCAACGCACGTTGCCGGGCAATTTTAGTGAAGTCGTGCAACAGCTTGGCATCGGCCAGGGAATCACCACCGTTGATGAGTCACTCCTCGCGGGGCTTTCGGTGAGCGCCGCAGGCAGAGTCGCCATAGACATTCTCCTCAACGACCAGCGACTCCTCTGTGATCTCGGCCTTTCTCCTGAGCTCAACTGCGTCCACGAATACCTGCGCGACGTGAGTCCAGGACCCGTGCCCACCGACGTTTTCTCCTTTCACGCCGACCGTGCAACGACTGAAGCCGACACGTTCCTTTGCACGTACAATGGGCCTTCAGGCGAGGGTCTGCGAAACGACGAAGCGCAACGGCGCGTGGACATCCCCGAAATACGCGCCGAACTCCTCAAACTCTCCGGCGGGAAAGACGACGACGGGGTCCTCGAATTCCTGAATGAGAACTGCTACGATCTCCACTACGCCCCGGTCCCGCAGGCCCAGCCCTTTTCCTTCGAGAGGGGCAACCTCCGGCGCATCGCAGTGGAATATCCAGGCAGTCCCGTCCCTCCCTGTATCCACCGCGCTCCCAAAACCCTGCCCGACCAGGCGCCGAGGTTGTTGCTGATTAGGCTAAATCAGCTTGAAAATTTCAAAAAATACGAGCGACTGCGATCGACTACGGGCGACGACCCAAAACACAAATTTTATTGACAGCCACCCGCTATGCCGTCAAAAGTCCTCACAAATTAAAAAGCCAGTTAGTTCAGCAGAGGATTCTTCAGTCGTTCCAAGAGTTCAACTCGAAATGAAACTTATGAGACCTCCCCCTTTTCTTTCGTCCTTAACCGCCGCCATTTTTCTATTTCGGTCTGCAACATGCTTCTGCTTTCTGTCGCTTCTGGCGACCTGTTCAGCAATTGCCGCTGCCCCCGGCCTTTCCGTCATCCAAGTTAGTCCCTCGGGGCCTGGCGGTATCGACGTTCAGCTTACTGGCACAGCGCCGTTGCGGACGCAGTATTCCTTTAGCAACTTTGTGGGCATCCCTCAGGTGTACGGAACCGCGAACGGGACCGGGACTGCGGCGCTGTTTGGCAATCCCGTCAGCACGGCAGTGGACACCGCGGGAAATCTTTACACCGCCGATCAATACTATAATTCCATTCGCAAAGTGACGCCCGCCGGGATGGTTACGACGTTGGCGGGGAACCCGGGGGGGACCGGAAGCAACAACGGAACCGGTAGTGCGGCGCGGTTCAACAGTCCCTTCGGAGTGACGGTGGATGCCGCTGGGAACGTCTATGTTGCAGATTGCAATAACAACACGATCCGCAAAGTGACGCCCACCGGGGCGGTTACGACGCTGGCGGGAAAGCCAGGAGCCGCCGGTACCGCCGACGGGACAGGAGCCGCGGCGCGGTTCTTTTGTCCCTTCGGAGTGGCGGTGGATGCCGCCGGGAATATCTATGTCGCGGACAGTTCGGGTTGCACGATTCGAAAAGTGACAGCCGCCGGGATTGTCACGACACTGGCGGGGCAACCCGGAGTTTCCGGAACCAGCGACGGAACTGGCAGCGCTGCGCAGTTCTACCGGCCGCACGGAGTGACGGTGGACAGCGTCGGAAACGTTTATGTCGCGGACAGTGGCAATAACACGATTCGCAAAGTGACGCGCGCTGGGGTGGTCTCGACCTTGGCTGGAACACCTGGGATTAGTGGAAGCGATGACGGAACCGGCAGCGCTGCGCAGTTTAACAATCCCGGGGGTATTGCGCTGGACGGCACAGGAAATCTGTACGTGGCGGATATAGATAGTTGCACAATCCGCAAAGTAACCTCCGATGGCACGGTCACAACGCTGGGGGGAACGCCGGGGGTGTCTGGAGCCACTGACGGGATTGGAAGCGCCGCGCAGTTCGACGGCCCCACAGGCATTGCTGTAGATGCCTGGGGGAACCTTTATGTGGCGGATTATGGCAATTATCGCATCTCCATCGGTATGCCTCAGCAGATCACCGGTGGTGCCAGTGGCTTCAACGCGGCGGTCGGGGCGGTGGTAAGCGGGTCGGCAAATCCACACGGCCTGCCCGCGACGGTCCGGTTCGGTTACGGCGCAGACACCAATTACGGCAGCTTTACGCCTCCTCAAGCGATCGGCAGCGGAACGAGTTTGGTGAGCCTGACCGGCACGTTAACGGGGCTGAGCTTGAGCGGGCCTTGCCACTACCGGCTGGTTTTCGCCAACAGCGAAGGGACGTTCTGCGGAGCGGATCGCATCCTCAACGTCCCAGGCTACACGGTGAATGAGGCGACGGTCACCGGCACATCGATCACATTCGGCGCGAGCGTCAACCCGAACGGGGCTCTCGGTCCTTCGACCAGCGCGACCAGCGTGCTTGTTTCCTGGCAGTATGGATTGGTCGCGGGCAGTTACACCTCGCCGACGACGGCAAAGCCCGTCGGCACGGGAACAACAGCGGTGGCGGTGGCCTTTACGAAGGCCAAGGCCGGACTGACGGCGTCGATCTATCACTACCGTCTCGTCATTGTCAGCGCATCGGGAACCACGTACGGCCCCGATCAGGTGTTCTCGGTCAAGCCGCCAACGCTGACTTACCCGGCGGCAGCGGTCACGCTCGCGGGCGCGACCTTGTCTCCGACGGTGAACCCTAACGGGCTCGACACAACGGTGTGGATTCAATACGGGCTGACGACGACCTACAGCGGCAGCACAGCGACTCTGGATATTGGAAGCGGATTTACGCCGGTTTCAGTAACCGGGGGGTCGTTAACCGGTCTGGAGCCCAACACGGTCTATCATTACCGCGTCGTAACCTCAAATAGCTTAAGCATGGTCTACGGGCCGGATCAAACGTTCGCCACACAGGCGATGTATGGCACGGCGGCGATTGCTTCGAAGGGCGACTCCGCCCCGGGAATTCCAGGAGCGGCATTCAGCGTTTTGGGCAATCCGGCTATCAACGCCCCCAACCACACGGCATTTCAGGCGACTATCACCGGGCGCTTCGTGAATTAGCGTGGTTGGAGATCGAGGCGTCCGAGGAAAAAGAGGATGCGGACGCGGTAGTTGTCGAAGTTGCGGAAGCCGCGTGCATTGGCCTTGATCGACTGGATGGTTGAGTTGAAGCATTCGCACATGGCGTTGGTGATCTTGTGTCGGAAATAGGTCAGCAGGCCCTCCAGATGGCTTTGAAGGGTGGCCGCTACCTTCTTGACAGGCTCCAAGCAACTGCTGAGCGCCTCGTGATACCAGCGTGCGAAGAAGCGCTGGCCTTCGCCGATGTCGGGCTGGCTCCAAAAGTCCATGAAGCGCAACCGGTGATAGTAGGCTCGCGCCGTCTGCAAGTGCTGCACTTCAAAGAGTTCATTAAGTTGCTTGAGCCGGTCGGTGTCGAGTTCGTCGGGGTGGTAGAGCCAGATGTAACGGGTTCCCAGCAGGCGCTTGTCGCCCGCCTGCATCAACTCCCTATGCTCGCCCCGGCGCACCTTGTCCACGGCCTCCCCGAGCAATTTGGAGACGTGGAAGCGGTCATGCACGATGGCGGCTTTGGGCAAAACCGCCCGCGTGGCCGCTTCATAGGACGCGCTCATGTCCATGGCAGCTGCTTCAATCTTCTCGCGCACCGGCTCGGGCAGGCTCTTTAAGAGTTCCTTGGCCGAATTGATGTCGCGCCCGGCGCACACTTCCAGCACCCGCGGCGCTTGCTTGTCGAGGTCCACCAGGGTCGAAATGTAGTTGTGCCCGCGCCCGAAGCTCTTTTCATCCATGCCAACGTAGCGAACATCTCCCAGTTCTCGCCGTTCCATTCCCCGGTCCACAGCGCGCTCCATGATCCGGTGCGCGCCGCTCCAGTCCAGCTTCAAGAGTTCGCAAGCCTGGCTGATGCTGCGGCTGTTTTGAAGCACCCGGATAGCGAACGCTTCGAACATGAGCGTCCAGCGCGAGCGGGGCTCCGCCCATGGCACCGGCACCATCTCCGTGCTCCCGTCGGGCTTGCGGATTCGCGGCACGCGCGCCTTGATGACGGTCTCAAATTGCATGGTGTCGAGATGCCGCCACTGCCGCTCCTCGTAGCCGTGGATTGCAGCGCCCTCCCGGCCAGAGGCGGCATACTCGACGACGATCGTCACGCGTTTACCCCCCATGTCCATCTGGACGTCCGCAACCCGCCACGGCGCCCTCAAACCCAGCGCCATCGAGAAAAATTCTTTGTCTTGCATCCCCTCCTGACTCCCATTTTCCCGCCCGAAAGACACGCCTTTTCACGAAGCGCCAAATAACTGGCTTTGCCCTTTAGTGCCGGGATTTGGAGGCTCGCTGCTTCGGTCAGGAGACGTATTTCCTTTTCGACGAGCCAGCGTGGAATGATTTGATCGCGTGTGCTCTTTGGATGACAATCGATTCGTAACTCCAGTTTCTCGGGTAAAGAGGGATGCCAAAGCCCCATCTTCCAGGCATCGAAGTAGCAGGGCATCTGGAAAGCCTCGCAGTCAGGACTCATCGCTTTTAGCTCCTCGACAAAGGCGTTCATACGCTCGTTCGTCGCGCCGTCTTCCTCAGCCTCGGAGTTCTCCCGAGATCCCTTTCGGTCCGCGGTCTTCCATGGAATTTCCGGGTCATACCCTCTTCGCTGGATTGCAGAATGAAGGGCTTTGTAAATTTGCCATGGCTCCAAATTATCCCCGCGTAGCAGTTTAATCCTGAGCAAACAGCACGTGTAAAAGGTGTTTTCGCCTTTTCGGGGAAATTCGCGCTCCAGCCTTTCGTCTGCTGGGTTCTTCAATTCCCACTTTCCGGTATGAGGGTTTTTGGCCACTGTTCGCTTTTGCAACGGCTCCTGACCTGCTTCGCGCCAGACTTTATCAAGCCAATTTTCCCGGGCTTCGTGGGCCAGTCGGGTTCGCCACATCCGCCGCCTGGATGCAGCAGCTTTCGTCGAGGCAAAATCTTCCGGTATCAACAACGATTCCTTGTGCACGAAATCGTGTGTCTTGACGCTGCGTACAGCTTCGCCTATCGAAGCCTTGCCTAAGTCAAACGACCAAACTGAGTGTTCCTTCATAAAATTGTGTGAACGATGGTCAAAAACATGGATGGTGCCGATTGAAAGTGCTGCACTTGATTGAGAGTGAAGCGTTTTCGTTGGCGTGGGTCAAGAACGCGTCAAAGGGTGTGCGCAATTCCATTCAGCGTAGATGTGTTGAACTCAATGAGTTTCATGCACTTAAAGACGAGTAAATCATTCCCAGTGTTAGGCCACCTTCCGGTGGAAGCCCGCCCAACGGGGAATCGCACTCGATCTCCGTCGGCGGGCAAACCCGGTAACGCATGGCGGCGCCCTTCCTCTCATTCCACGTCCATTCTGCTGGTCCATTTTCGCGCCCCCGCCACTCGGGGATGTCGCAAACCGCGCGCATCTCGCGCTCGCTTCCCGAGTCTCTCCCCTTCGCCGCCCCCGGCAGGAACAGCAGCGCCTCCTGAATGTCCGGCGCGAGGTTGAGCAGGTTCATGATTTGCGTGGTACGGGTCCCCTCCCAACATCGCGCCCTCAGTTGCCGAATCATGGGGTGACATCGCCCTGTCTGAGTGCGAGGTTTGGGTATCGATTGCGGAAAAACCGCCCTTTGAAACGCCGCAGCAGGTACGCAAGATCGGATTCCGATTGAAAATTGGAGATTAGATAGGATCTACCGATCGCATCAGTACTATAATCCCGCAGAACTCTTTGGAGAAACGCTGGGCTAACGCAATCGCTCTCGATGATATTCTGAAGGGCGACCGATTCCTCATCGCTCAATTCCTCGTCTTGTTTGGCGAGAGCGGCTTGAATGGCATTGAAGTTGGACATAAACTCAAGGCCCTCCTCCGGGTTGAAAAAGGCTGCAATTCCATTGGCATGATTGAGGAAACGATCGGGATACTGAAAATCCGGCCACCGGTTGCGAAGACCGAACTTCTCCATGAGACCATCAACTATTCCGTGGGGCTGCTGTTCATAGAGCAACCTGAGCCGCTTTTGTTCCGATGCAGCCGCCGCAAGGCCATCGGCAAACACGACCAAGTTGTCGCCGTAGTGGGCGACGAAATCCCTATGGTGCTGTTGCACGGAGTCACGGGCTCTCTGGAGAAGGTTCGGACAATAACAATAGGAGATTGCCGGAGTTTTTTCGATAAAATCCTTTTTCAGTGATGCGATGATCTCTGGCCCTGCGGACGACACGATCCTTTGGCCTCCAGACCAGTACCATTCGCCCCGCCAAGGCGTGAGTGCTCCAAGGATAAGTTGCCCCTGAGCGAAAGGGCAGCGTTCTATTTCCATTCGAATCCGATAGACCTGATCGTTGACAACATTGACGGCATGAATCGTCTCGGTCATCGGGCCGAGCTTCTCGTGAGAAGTAATCAGGTATCCTGCGTGGTGTGGATTATACCACGTGCGCAAGGTAGCTCGGTCAGTGTCCGGCAAATCAAGAGTTTCAGCAAGCAGATCGATGACACCGAGGCCGCTCCAACCCGTGCATTCTTCGCAGATGAAGGCGTCGAGACGGTCGATTTTCGGCATGTCATCCGGCGCCGTGTCGAGGTAACGAATGCATTCATCACGAAAAAGGTAGGAGTGAAGTCCAGTCCAGACGAGTTTCTTTTTCACATCCCAGCCGCGCCGGTTGGGAGTGTGCAGAAACCGGACGACACTCGACTCCCGTGGCAGCGCCGCAAAGGACGTGGCGAAGAAATCCGCTGCCTTGGTGGCAAGCGTCACGAGGTCGCGATGATTGGGCGCAATAACAAGGTCTGGCTTGAACTGTCGCCAGAGCACGTAAAGGAAATATTGCACCCGCCGGAAGTCGAACGATTCGTTCAGGGCTTCACCTGGTCTGAGGATCAGCGGCAACGGAACTCCGAAGCGAGCAGTCTGGTATTTTTCCAATTCCCTCCAAAATCCAATTCTCGCATGGATATCTTCGCCAAACTCGACCAGCGCAAGGGTCAGATTGTCGAGCGAAGCATTGTCGAGTTGGAAAATTGGGAGTGAGAGCCTTTCCTGGGTTTCCGCCAATGCGTCATGAAGCGGGTTGACAAGTTGGAGCAGTTGCTGGTCCAGACGAGTGGGATTTCCCGGCGGACGGTTGGCCCGGAACAGCGTTTCGAGATTTGATCTTCGGATCATATGGCGTTGCAAACTCTGTTCTCGTGCCTTTTTCGGTGCTTTGCGAGTCAGTTTGTCGGCAGGCTGAGCGTTTGCAGAATCCCTGTGCATTTACAATGATCTCCAAAAGAGCGGTCCCGCGCCACATCTCACGCTGCTCCCGCCACTCGGCCACGTCGCAAACCGCCCTCATCTCCCTCTCCGTCACCGAGTCCCGTCCAACAGCCGCCCCCGGCAGGAAAAGAAGCCGCTCTTGGATGTCCGGCGCGAGGTTGAGAAGGTTCATGATCTGAGTGATCCGCGCTCGGGTCACCCCGCCCAAGCGGGCCAGGTCGGCGTAATCGCGCACAACGCCGCGCCGGATCAGCCCGTCGAAGTGGATGGCGAGTGCCATCAGGCGCGCGATGCGCGGGATTCGGACGGGCGGCGGCGCTTTTTCTGGCGGGACGGTGCCCTCCCTCATTTGCTTTTGGCCGGCACTTCCGGTTGAAAAATGCACTTTGGTCTCGATGGTCATATAGTTATTTCCTCCAAAATCGCCTCAAACCCGCTGGGGTGGAACGTGATTGCAACGGTTTCCCGTGCCCGGTCATAAACCACCTTCTGGACAAGAAGCTGGAGCAGCCTGACTTTCTCCGGCGTGGTCAATCCGCCCACCAGTTCCGCAAATCTCCCGAGCGCGCCAGCCACCTCGGCTTCGTCAATCGCGCCGTCGCCAAGCCCGGCGAGTTCCACGGCGATTTGGCAAAGCCGGTTTTCTCCGGCGCGAATCTGGTCCTGCAAATCGGCCAGGCGGGCGGCGCGTTCCCGTCCCCGAAAATTCCAGCC
>Ga0316227_1001602_pt1 | contig 23313 bp, 26 predicted proteins | sample TBH18019metaG_FD_206012 | JGI IMG/M metagenome (GOLD analysis project Ga0316227, IMG submission 206012) | Freshwater microbial communities from Trout Bog Lake, Wisconsin, USA - TBH18019 | ecosystem: Environmental > Aquatic > Freshwater > Lake > Hypolimnion/Profundal zone | place: USA: Wisconsin... | reverse complement strand
GGGTTGCTAGTATAGTGCATGAGTGTTACCTCTTTTGATTTAGATTAAGGATTCGACACCCATATATCTAAATCGGTAACGCTCTTTTTTTCAAGCCCAGTGTCAGATTAGGTCGAGACTAGTACACTTTAGAAGCTTATTTATTGCAGTACGATGATAGCCTCAGTTTGTTATTGCCTTCACCCACAGAAATTCTGTTGCCGGGTGAGTTGAACATCTCAAAACTTAAAAAATTATTGGATCTGTTAAAGCTTAACTTTAATCAGATCGTGGTCGATTTACCGCGTTTAATTGATCCCTTGTCTAGCTTAGTTATGGATCAAGCTGATCAAATTACCTTGGTTATCCAACAAAACTTAGCGCAATTTAGAGACGGTCGCCGCTTGATTCAAGTGCTTAATAAAGAGCTGGATATCCCCTTAGAAAAAATTGTCATTGTGATTAATCGCTATGATCCTAAAAATAGTTTACGCATTGAAGATTTAAAAAGTCTGGTGAATCATGATAATGTGTTTACGATCGTCAATGATTTTGATCGCGTTGAATCGGCTGCTAATGTGGGCGTACCGCTCTGTGAGACCAGCGAAAATTCAGAGATTGCCCGTGATTTAAGAATATTGGCAAAAGTGGTGGGGCAAATTGAATTTGAACCTAAGAAAAAAGGTTTTTTTAGTTTCTTAGGCTTTTAAGTTGTGATTGGGTTCTGTGTGCCGTGAATAGACGTATTGCATTTTTAACTTCGCGCTGGGCGCATATTTTTAGTGGCGTTCTATTTGGATTTATCTTTCTGATTTTCGCAGGTGCTCATCTGCTGTCTTTTTTAAAATCACATCATGTTTCTCTCTTAATATTTGCGTTATCAGAAACATTGATTGTTTTCTTTTATGTATTTCGATCTAAACCGCTGACCATTTCAGTGCATTGGTATGATTGGTTAGTGGCATTTTTGGGTACATTCTTGCCTTTATGTTATCGCCCATCGGAATGGGGTGTATTGCCAATTGCTAATGTGTTGCTGATGACTGGGGCTATCATTCAAATATTAAGTGTACTATCGCTTAATCGCAGTTTTGCTATAATCGCGGCCAATAGAAAAATTAAAACAGCGGGGATGTATCGTTTTGTAAGGCATCCCATTTATGCGAGTTATTGTTTAACGCTCTTGGGGTATGTGTTGACTAACACGACACTACAAAATGGGCTTGTTTACGGTCTCTCCATGCTGTTTCTTTATTTACGTATCATCAGTGAAGAAAAACATCTTTCTCTTGACCCCTTGTACAGGGACTATAAACTTAAAGTGCGCTATAAATTAATTCCCTATCTCCTATAGACATTTAATACGACATGGATACACAAGCAAAATTAGTAGCCGCCTTAGAAGCGGCACAAGGTAGAAATCCACTGGATTATCCTTACGGCTTTTATTTAGAAGATCATTTTGATGAAACGGCGGGGGGAAGTTTCTTTTGGTACGCGACTGCTGATGAGCTGTTACAGGTTCTTCAAACTGATTTGATAGATGCCTTATCAGACGCTGATTTAATATCTAGAGAGCTCGTTAAAGCAGAGATTATTAAGTTGTTGCCGGATATCGATGCTATCTCTATGGATGATGAAGGTTTGCTGAGTGATCTAAATGATTTATTGGCTGAAATTCAATTCCATATTCAGTTTATGGGGTCCTTTAAAAGCTTATGTAAAAACAAGACGGAGTGGTCTCGATACCTGAGAGAAGAGTTTAGAGAAGATTATCTGGAAGATATTGATGATCTTTCCGAGAAAAAGTTACAAAGTTCAATTAAGCATGATGATCAAGCTGATTTTGCGGAGTTTGTGGCAGATTACTTGATTTAGTGGTTTTGAATGATGTGAGTTAATACAGATGTCATATCGGATTGCTATAAAGATAACTTTATTTTATAGGTGACTAATATGAGTGTTGCAGATACTTTTTTCCCTTGGATTATTTTAGTGTGTTTTATTGTTTCAACCTTTTTAGGTTATCTGGCAGGTAAAAGACGTTAAGGCTATTGGTATAAAGGAGTCTTAGCAATTCGGTTATCAATTTCTTTTGATAACTGTTTATAGATGGGGCTCTCCACTGAGCCGTATTTGGTTTTAAATTCTTCTTCGTTCATGTGCTCGGGTAAATCTCTTGGGTCGGGCATAAAGTCTGTGTAATCTTTGATGTCGGCAATTGCCTTTTGGGCTTTGAGAGCGTTCTCTGGCGAGGATGTCGTTATTTCTCCAAACTTTGTGCCGGCTTTATCTGCGGTTAAGTCAATAAAGCTAAATCCCGATCCGCCATTAGCATCACTGAGTTCTTTTTCTTCTCCCATGACTTTAGCCACTTCTCCACCCGTAGATGCGGTTATAACCGCTGATCCAATAAAGTGCTGTGCTAAGTCTGCTCTTTTGTATAAGAAAGCTGGGTAGTATTTGTTACTGATTAAATTGGCGGTGGGCGGTGTTAAAAAGCCTTTTGCTTCTTTTTGATTAACGTAGTTGTTGACTGCCATGATGGCGAGTTTATTTTCTTTAATAGCCGTTTCAGCAGAAGATCGTTCTAACGCTAATTGAAACGTGGTTTTTAATAGTTCTGCAAGAGACAATCGCCAGGCTGGATCATGTTGATTAACCAGGTCAATAATTTTTTGTTGGTAAAGATTAAGCTCGGGTGACTCTGTGTTATGAGTCAAAATATTGCCCGCATGCATGCGCGTTTCTTTAGTCGAGTAATACGTAATGATGACGCGTTGCTCATTAAAGTCGACCGACTTTAGGGGATGCGTCGCTAAAATGAAGTAATTATTCAAATGGGTGTTATGAATAATCGTATCAATGATAAAAGCGGCTAATTTTGCAGGCAGTATGAGGGCGCCGGCTTTAAACTTAGTGAGCCGAGGTCTATCAGTGGGTTTTTCATTACCGAGCTTAAAGCTAATATTAACGTACTGACCAAAGATGTTCCTTTGGGGTAAGGTCATTGTAACGGTAAATCTGACGGCCTTATTTTTAAGGTCAATTTTTACGGCACTGGGGATAAATAAATTTAATAGATAATTGGCTGACAGAGTGATGTCATCTTTGCTGAGTTCTATCGTACCGATTTCATCAGGTTTGGTTTTAGCGCCTTCATGGAGTATCTTTTTGGCTCGGACAATATCCTCAGCGGTCAATGTCCAGCCAATGGCAACATCGGGCTCATCACTGACGCCAAAAATAACAACTAATAGACAAAGCAATACTAAGGTACTCAGTGTGTATAAAGTTATCCTTAGTATGAGTTTCATGTGGCTTTAAATAAAATCCAATTTAAAGCCAGCCACTTTTAAGTAGTCAGCCTCAATGGTTAAATCAGCCCGCGTGAGTGGCGATTGTTCTAAGTACTGCTCAGGGAACTGTAAGTAGAATTTATTTTTCAATAAGCTAATATGGATAGTGGGTAACGCTTGCTCTAAACGATTACGATGCAGTAATACAGCAAGTCGTAAAACGATGGTTAGATAAGGGGCTAACTCTGACCAAGGAGTAGGTAGCTCTGTATAAGCATTAGGATTAATTTTACGTCTATGATACCTAACGAGTGTCGATAAGACGCGTTGGTCTTGATTTGAGAAGCCTGCTAAATCACCATTCTCAATAATGTAAGCACCATGCTTGTGATATTGGCTGTGCGCTATATCAATGCCTATCTCATGTAAGTCTGCCGCCCAATTTAAGTATTGGATGCAGTTTTCATTCATTGCCCAATGACAATTCTCTTTTAATTGGCTCAATATGATATGGATGGTGTCTTTAATTCTGGCCGCTTGTTTTTTATCGATATGATAACGTTCCACAACGGATTTAACGGTTGTTGAACGCATATCTTCATCATAAATACGCCCCATTAAATCGAGGATTAAACCTTCTCTTAACGCGCCATCAGACAAGGTCATTTGCTCAATGCCTAAGCTTTTAAATGTGGCGTAAACAATTGCCACGCCGCCCGGAAATACCGGTAAGCGTTCTGGATCAAGCTCGGGTAGATTTAATTCATCGATGTGCGTGCATTGCGTTAAACGTTCAACTAGTTTTTCTAATCCCGCACGGGTAATACCATTGTTACTCCAGCCAGTGGATTTGAGTACTTTTGCTATAGATCGTAAACTGCCTGAAGCGCCGATGGCTTCATCCCAGTTTTGACGGTGAAATTTACGTTGGAACGGTTCTAGTTTTTGTTCTGCATAAAGCGTGGCTTGGTTAAACGCTGTTTTTGATAGATGTCCGTCTTTAAAAAATAGATTGCTGACAGTCACACAGCCCATGTGCAAACTTTCTTTTTCTTGGGGTGTTTCTCCCGTACCAATGATGTATTCCGTACTGCCACCACCAATATCCATGACCAGACGTAATTTAGCGTTGCTGCTTAAACTATAGGACACACCTAAGTAAATTAAACGAGCTTCTTCTATGCCCGAAATAATTTCGATGGGGTGATTTAAGGCTTTCTCGGCTTTTAATAAAAACTCTTTTGAATTATTGGCTGTGCGTAAGGTATTGGTACCCACAATACGCACACTGCCAGCGGGGAAGTGGCTGATTCTTTGACCGAAGCGCTCTAAGCACGCTAAGGCTCTTTGTTGGGTCGTCTCATCTAATATTTTATATTCATCAAGACCCGAAGCGAGTCGCACCATTTCTCTTAGTCGATCAATTGTTTGGGGTGCGCCATCTTTTAGGCTGCAAACGATCATGTGAAAGCTGTTAGAACCAAGGTCTACAGCGGCAACCATTTCAGGTGGTTTTATAGGCACGTGTTATCCAGTTTTGTACTAAGCGTATTAATATCTGTTAAAATTCGTTGGTTTTTACAGTGACCTTAAACGCTGTGTTTTAAATGTCACAGGTCTAATTTAACTTATTTATTGGCTCCCGTTAAGTGTTAGTTTCAATATGAATGCATTATCGATACGTAATTTGCGAAAAACCTACAATAATGGTTTTGAAGCATTGAAAGGAATTAACCTAGACGTTCAGCAAGGTGATTTTTTTGCTTTACTCGGCCCCAATGGTGCAGGTAAATCTACTGCTATTGGTATTATTAGTTCCTTGGTTAATAGTACGAGTGGCTCAGTGAATATATTTGGCCATGATTTACACACGGATCGTGAGAAAGCAAAAAGTTGCTTAGGGGTCGTGCCGCAGGAGATTAACTTTAATCAGTTCGATACCGTTAAAACTATCGTATTTAATCAGGCCGGTTATTACGGTATTCCACGTAAACGCGCCTTAGAGCGAACTGAAATTTGTTTAAAACAAATGGATTTATGGGATAAGCGTGATACGGTGTCACGTCGATTATCCGGTGGTATGAAACGTCGTGTCATGATTGCCCGGGCTATGGTACATGAGCCAAAATTATTAATTTTAGATGAGCCGACTGCCGGTGTAGATATTGAAATTAGACGTTCTATGTGGAAGATGATGCAAACCCTGAATGACAATGGGACGACTATCATTTTAACGACCCACTATCTTGAAGAAGCCGAAAGTTTATGCCGCAACATCGCTATTATTGATCAAGGCACTATCATTGAGAATTCTGATATGGCGAGTCTTTTAGCGCGCTTACATGTTGATCATTTTGTTTTAGATTTATCACAACCCTTGCAAACAACACCGGTTATCTCTGGCTATAAAATAGAGCAGGTATCTGATAAAGTTTTAAATGTTTTGGTCCCTAAAGAAATCGGTTTAAATGCGTTGTTTAATCAATTGAGTAGTTTAAATATCAGAGTAGTCAGTTTAAAAAATAAAACGAATCGTTTAGAGCAACTCTTTTTAGACTTAATTGATTCAAGCTCTGAAGGGGTGAACTGATGAATGTATTGATCCCTTTAAGAACAATTATATTTAAAGAAATTGTCCGCTTTGTGCGTATATGGCCACAAACCTTATTACCGCCCGCTATAACAACAGCCTTGTACTTTTTGATATTTGGCGAACTGATAGGTTCTAGAATTGGCACTGTGGACGGTGCTAGTTATATGAACTATATCGTGCCGGGCGTTATTTTAATGTCGGTCATCAGTCATTCATATGCCAATGTAGTGTCTTCGTTTTATTCCACAAAATTTCAGCGCAATATTGAAGAGCTACTCGTTGCCCCGGTGCCAAATTGGGTTATTTTATCTGGCTATGTCAGTGGTGGGGTTATCAGAGGGTTGTTAGTCGGCTTTGTGGTGGCGCTGATATCATTGTTGTTTGCCGATATCCAAGTGCACAATTATTTAGTTGCATTTAGTATTGCGTTCTTAACATCGGTGCTCTTCGCTTTGGCGGGATTTATTAACGCTATCTTAGCGGAGAGTTTTGATGATATATCGATTATTCCTAACTTTGTGTTAACACCCTTAAGCTATTTAGGGGGCGTGTTTTTTTCCGTCGATATGTTGCCCAGTTTTTGGCAAACGCTATCTAAAGGTAATCCTATTTTGTATATGGTTAACACCTTTCGCTATGGTTTGATCGGTGTATCTGATGTCAATATAGAGTTGGCTTATTTGATTACCGGTTGCTCTACGGCATTACTTATTGCCGTTTGTTTGGTTATGTTACATAAAGGTGTAGGCATTAAAAATTGATGCCGCCTTTGCACCAACTTCATCTAGATATTGATGCCCGTGTTGACGATATTCGTGCGCATCATGCCGATTGGCTTTGTCGTATGGGGTGTGATCTTTGTTGTCGTCGACTCGCTGAAATTCCTGCCTTAACCCGAGCTGAATGGGATTTACTTAAAGCAGGACTATTGACGCTCTCGCCAACGCAATTGGATGTTGTTAGGCATAAAATGCTAGCCTTAGCTGAACAGTTAACACGGCCAGTCGTATGTCCCTTGTTAGATGAAGTTGCAGGCGCATGCAGTCTTTATGAATATCGTCCCGTTGCTTGCCGTACCTATGGTTTTTATGTGCAGAGAGATTTAGGTCTGTATTGTAATGCTATTAAAACTGAGGTAGAGCAGGGGGCATTAGCAGAGGTGGTGTGGGGCAATCATGACACCATTGATCGTCGCCTAAATGCTTTAGGCGACACACGTGACTTAACGGAATGGTTTGCTGAATTATTTTAAATTACCTAAATATGTATTTTTTCTATTGAGGTATTCATCCACGAACGCTTGCATGGGCTCAGCTTCATAAGCGCTAGGTACGCTAATAGCCAATTTCTTAAATCCTTTTCCTACAACGGTACCTTCCGCATTGATTTGAAAGTGTAAAAAAGCGGTGGCACGTTTACCATCCACTTCTATTTTAGGATCTAACATTTCTACTGAGGCTTCTTTGAAGTCAAGATGATCAAAAGACAGTGTCATGCTCTCATAGATAACCAAAGGGCGACTCAAGTTAAACATTACTTTTTCTTGCTCTAATAACGGAACCAAAACGTAGGGGAAGTTTTGACCTGAGAACGCAACATAATCACGAATAAAACTTTCGATTAAACCAGTATCGTGAGTCACATCACCCGAACGTTCAACCTGTAAGTACGTTTTACCTTGGTTGTCGTTGATATCAATCTGTACTGCGTCAGTTTCTGGGAAGTTTAATAAGACATCATGCCCAACCATGCCCGCGAAGGTAAAGTGCATCTGTTGGCTAAGACCATATTTTTCTAAGGCTAGAGAAAATAATAAATCTCCCGGTACACAATACCTTTTAGCATCTACATCATGTAATGGATTGAAATCGTGTGCGATCTCTTTGGCGAATGTACTGGCTTGTTCTGCAGTAATACTGATAGTGTGATCGGGCGTGTTATAAAAATCTCTTAAAAACATAGTGTGGTTTCTGATCCTATTTAATCAGGACATTTTACCATATGACTTACACTGTTACACTTTAATGACAGCGTTTTACCAACCTGCTGCAGATTTTTTTAATACATAAGCGGCCACATTTTCAATATCGGTAGCGCTAAGAATGCCCAGTTTACCAAAGCCAGGCATGGGTGATTTGCCATTGGTCACTTGATTAATGATAGCGGCAGTTGTATTGACTTGGTTCTTTTCTAAATCTTCTTTGCTTAACGATTTGTGCGGAGACATAAAGTTTTTACCTCCAGCATGGCAACCCGCGCAATTAGAGGTGAATACGGCTTCACCTTTTGCAGTATCGGCTGCAAAGCTAATGTTTGAAGCAGTAAGAAATAATAAGGCAATGCCTGGGATAAGTTTTTTCATGGCGTAGATCCATAGTGTTAATGATGATGTTGGCATTAATTCTAAAGTGTTATTGGGGTAGTACGCAATGATTATGAATAATCGGCCAAAGCGGAAGCTTAACGATCTTTATTACCTAAGCCACATAAAGTCACGTGTTTAATAAAACAGATGCATTGCAATGATATTGAGTGCACGATCTAAGCTGAGATTTTCATTTTCACCCACAATATTGTGCGTGCTGATGGGGTATCTTAGGTCTATAGCATAGCTATTTGGATTTTGGCCAAAGGTATAGATATAAACAGAGAGAGCAGGGTCTGTAGGTATAAACAGCTCAAGTGCTTTGAAGTTATCTTCTTTGGTATTGAGAGTCCATGCAAAGTCAGTGTAACGTTGCTCTAATTCCAACAATAAGGCCTTGAGTGGGATATCTTTTTTAAGTGCCCAAATGTTCATAGAATGACTCATTGAAACTAAATCTAAAGGTTGGGTGAATTTTGCAGGCATTCACCCATTGGCCTTTAGTAAACATTTCAAAAAATGAACTTATAGTGATAAACGTTTTTGAATCTCGGCTGCAACTGCTGCATTTTCGTTGCTTAATTGCGTTAAAAAATGCCTTCTTAGCGTAGAGTCTTCAGGTATAACTATTTTATTTATCTCTCTTTTATTTTTCGAAAATATATCACCCCAAAATATATAAGCGATACAAGCCAATACAACAAACAATAATATTTCTTCCATCTTTATTCTCCAATAATAAATATAATACCTATGACGCTATTGATACCCTTAGATTGGTATCATTATTTACTCATGCATATAACATACCAAATCAGTATCTAACTTTATACTTGATAGTCAAGCAAGATTAGGAACATAAAATTGTTATTATTCGTGCAAATTTACATGTTTATTATTGATTTTGTTTTAAAACCGTCAATAAAAACGAATGGAATCAACTAATACTGTGGCATTAGTGGGTACAAAATGATGGGCCAGTAATAACATTAATAACGTTTAGGAATTTATATGATTGATTGGAATACCACTTATGCGGCTATTTGGCGACAACGTAAAGAGCTTCTGCGGCCTGTTAAACAAATTGATCCAATAAGCCTTGATCAGTTATTGGGGATTGACAACCTAAAGCAACAATTGCTAGATAACACACTGCGCTTTATATCAGGTCAGCCGGCAAACAACGCGCTGTTGTGGGGCGCGCGAGGGACGGGTAAATCTTCTTTAGTTAAAGCGTTATTGAATGAATACAAAGATCGTGATTTACGATTGATTGAGGTTGATAAACAAGATTTGATTTATCTTCCTGAGATTGTAGATGACATCCGTGAATTGCCACAACGTTTTGTAATCTACTGTGATGATCTTTCTTTTGATACGGGTGATACGCTATATAAACCTTTGAAGAGCGTTTTAGAAGGCTCTATTGAGTTGCCACCTGAAAATGTGGTCTTTTATGCTACGTCAAATCGTCGTCATTTATTACCAGAGAAAATGAGTGACAATCTCGCTACACAGTTGATTGATGACGAAGTACATTATTCTGATACGGTGGAAGAAAAGATATCGCTCTCTGACCGTTTTGGTTTAAGACTGGCTTTTTATCCTCAACACACTCAGACCTATCTGGATATCATCGATAGTTATTTTGTTGACTATCTCGGTACCCGAGAAGCGTTGCATAAACAAGCTTTAGACTTTGCGCATCAGAATGCATCAAAGAATGGAAGAACGGCAAAACAATTCTACAATGCTTACGGTAAGAAATAACATGACTAAAAATGTCTATCAAAAACCTTCGCCACAAACACAGGAAGCGTCATTAAGAATTACCAAAGGCATTCAACGGCCTGGGCAGACTAAAGAACAATCCAAGTTGATAACTCAAGGTATTCAGAAGGGTATTGAACTTTATAAAAAACAGCAGAAAGATAAAGCTAGAGAACTCAATAGGAAGCTTAAAAAAGCATCTCATCATAAAACCACCACAATTGAGTCAGATGAGCATGAGCTTGAGCTTGAGCACATTATTATCTATCGACAGCACTGGTTACCCTGGGCGTTATTGGTCTTTAGTTGGATAGTTGCTGGTGTGAGTTATTGGGCTCAGGTTAAATAACAATACCTTCACTTTCAAATAGCTAACGCTTTAATGGGTTGAATAAAATCAGACAAACTCGATATTTATCGTTATCATGTTGCATTTTTCACTCTCTCATAAGGGCAGATCATGCAAATTGCTGACAATACAGCGGTATCAATTCATTACACATTAACCAATGACCAAGGTGAGGTATTGGATAGCTCTGATGGCGGAGATGCTTTAGTTTATTTACATGGCAGTGGCAATATCATTTCTGGTCTTGAAGCAGCCTTGATTGGAAAAAAGGTCGGTGATAAATTAAACGTGCGTATTGAGCCACAAGACGCTTATGGTGTTGTTTCTGATGATATGGTTCAAGTCATTTCGAAAGATATGTTCGAAGGGGTCGATCATATTGAAGTAGGTATGCAGTTTCACGCTGATGTAAGTCACGGTCCTGGTATCGTAACTGTTGTGAATATTGATGGTGATAACGTTACTATTGATGGTAATCATCCTTTAGCAGGTGAAGCCTTAACGTTTGATGTTGAGATTGTTGAAGTGAGAGCGGCAACTAAAGAAGAATTAGATCATGGTCACGTTCATGGTGCAGGCTGTCATCACTAAGTGTTAGTGTCTTTTAGCCAGTAACAAAAAGGCGGTTAGTTTTAACCGCCTTTTTTATGCTTTCAGTTTTGTAGTTGGGTTAACCACGGATCTTTTGCAAAAGGACTGACATGAAATGAAAGCACTTCAGGTTTATGTAACAAGCCTTCTTCACCTGAGGCGTTAGGGTTTAACTGTCTTTTCTCCATGAAATCGACCATTCTTTTGGCACAGTAAATTAATAATACGCGGTTGTAGTTCTTGCGTTGGTAAATTTGGTAAGCCACATTGGCTTCGTTAAAGTTAGGGATTCTAGCTATTAAATTATCAAGTTGAGCTAAGTTATTATTTGCAATGCTTTTTAAATGTGAGTCTGCATGATGAATGATGTAAGACTTGAGGTGTTCGTATAAGGTGCCTCTCAATTGGTTATGATGAAGATCTTTGACTTCCGCTTCAGTTAAAGAAAAGCTTTCTGCAACCAAGTAATTTAGATTTTTCTCGCTGTCATTAGCGAAAAGGGATATTTTATCAACGCCTTCATCTTCTAGCGCATGTAAGAATGATCTTGGGGCTCTAATGTGTTTATCTACTGTCACTACCCACGGTAGCGCTCGACCCGATTTTTCAAATCGAGCCTTAACACTGGTGATAACGTTAGATCGTATTAATTCATCATCTCGGCCCTCGGGCTTGATGATAAAGGCATCTACCGCTGTAATTTGCGTATAAAAGCCACTGGCTTGAAATTTACTGATAATAGTTGAGTATCTTGGTTGGTAGGGTATACCCGTACCGTCATACAATATATTGTAATGATGGGTGCGTGCATGATCCGCAACGGAATCTCTTAGCTTATTGGCAAATGGCTCCACGTAAACGTAGTCATCACTGTGATGATTGGCCGCTGTGAGTACCTTATAAAGATCGCTTTCCTTTCTAAATTCATCCAATGATGCGATGACAAAGTTATCTAGACAATGCGCGCGGGCAGTTGCTTCGACACCTGACTTACCCACCCCAGCGCCACCCATTGCCATAAATAATTTAGGGTGATGAACGGGAAGTTTGCCTTCAAAAACGTTATCCTTAGCGGCATTTAGTTTTTTAATGATTTTATTGAGTCGTTCATAAGCAATCTCTACAGCCCGCATTAATCGGTTGTCATACTCTGCAACGGATAACATGCGATTTTTTAGCCTTTCATTGTTCACTAAATCGAAGATGACTGCTTGTTCTCCTTCACATTGTTTTAGTAATTGTAAGACTTCAGTGTGTGCGGGTGAACGCAATCCAGTAAGAATATTAATATCTAAACAGAAGAGGGGGGCAGCCCCATTTGCGCCGATACTAATGCCGTCAATTTCGTAAGCCTCATTACGACGAATAGATTCAGTGCCTGGCAAATAGCCCAGCATATTTTCTGCTTCGCAAAGAGGATAATCTGCTAAATGTTTACCGGCCAGCGATAAGTATTCATCGATGCGACTCATAGGCACTAGGCCGCCATTAACGGCCACTAAGCATAGAACGCCTTCTGTAGTCGTGTGTGACAAAAACGGGATGCCATGGACAAATTGTTTGTGTTCTGGCCATACGCCATAGGCGTTCGCTTTGTTTTGTAAGCTTTTGCAATGGATAGGATTTAGCGCATTTTCAAATGCGGTAGTAATTTCTCTTAATTGACTAAATTCATTATGTAAGGCTACAGAATCTTTGTCATCAATACGTCTAAAATCAATGCCATGTTCGTACACGCTTTTCATGGCTGGTAACTTGGCTAATACCGTCATGAAAAAATCTAAAGTAATTCTGTTGCCGTAAGAAAATGGCCGTATGGCACGCATTTTTTTATAAAAAACAGCGAGTCGTTCAGCAATATTAGCGGTGCTTATGACGAATCCGTTATTATCAAATATAGCGGTTTCAGTGTTGTGTTCACTTTCTAGAACTAAGCTTTCAATCGTGACACGAAATTCTTTACGTTTATCACGATCTAGCATCGTTCCGGGGCGATGATTAACGGTGGCCTGATCTTTCCAGTCTTGAAATAGTTCACGATGAATACGAGAAAATAATTCAGTCAGATAAGTGACTCTTTTGGTTTGGTCGTGTGAAACAGTACCTTCTGTTTCTTGCTGAAGCGTAGAGGAAAGTTTTATAGCTTGTGAAATCGCTAATGCGGTTCTTAGTTTTTTCAGTTGTTCATAGCCAGCAGTTTTAGGGCTGATTTGATTATTCATAGGCACGCAGTATTTATTATTATTTTTGTGGTTGTTACTATTGTAAATAAACTAAGCGGTATTGCGGGTATAAATTTATTAAGGGCGTCTTGTTAAAGCTTTCTATCCCTACTAAAAAAACTAATTTCAGCTTATAATTGGAGCCTTTTTTACTGCCTAGCGTGAAGATACTGTGTCGAATATAAGCAATGATTCCTCAACTTTCCAGGGACTTATTTTAAGTCTACAAAACTATTGGTCTAGTCACGGTTGCATTTTATTACAGCCTTTAGATCAAGAAGTGGGGGCCGGCACCTTTCATCCAGCGACATTTTTAAGAGCCATTGGTCCTGAGCCATGGAATACAGCATATGTACAGCCATCGCGTAGACCTACCGATGGACGTTATGGTGAAAATCCTAACCGCTTACAACATTACTACCAGTTTCAGGTGTTGTTAAAACCCTCTCCAGACAATATCCAAGAGCTCTATTTAGGCTCTTTGCGTCATCTTGGCTTAGATTTATTGGAACATGATATCCGTTTTGTTGAAGATAACTGGGAGTCTCCGACTTTAGGTGCTTGGGGCTTAGGTTGGGAAGTTTGGCTTAACGGCATGGAAGTAACACAGTTTACTTATTTTCAACAAGTAGGTGGCTTAGAGTGCCGGCCAGTGAGTGGCGAAATCACTTACGGTCTAGAGCGTATTGCTATGTATTTACAAGGCGTTAATAGCGTTTATGACTTAGTTTGGACAAATGGTCCGCAGGGCGTTGTGACTTATGGTGATGTATTTCACCAAAATGAAGTAGAAATGTCAGCCTATAACTTCGAACATGCTAATGTTGATTTCTTGTTCCAATGTTTTAATACCTATGAGCAAGAATGCCAAAAGTTAATTGAATCTAATTTACCTTTGCCAGCTTACGAAATGGTTTTAAAAGCCTCGCATACCTTTAATTTACTAGATGCTCGCCATGCTATTTCTGTAACAGAGCGTCAGCGTTATATTCTTAGAGTGCGTACTTTATCAAGAGCGGTAGCAGAAGCTTATTATGCGCGTAGAGAGTCTTTAGGCTTCCCCATGTTGACTGAGCAAGGAGCATAATCATGACGACTAGTAATCATTTATTATTTGAATTAGGTTCAGAAGAATTACCACCAAAAACCCTAGTAAAATTAAGCACGGCTTTATTAGATGGCATTGTGAAAGGCTTGCAAGACGCAGATGTACCTTTTACAGCCAGTAAGGCTTTTGCTACACCCAGACGCTTAGCAGTATATATTGAGAATTTAGCCAGTGCGCAACCCGATAAAACGGTAGAAAAACGCGGTCCTGCTATTCAAGCGGCTTTTGCACCAGACGGTACACCAAGTAAAGCGGCTTCAAGCTTTGCTGCTAGTTGTGGCACTACTTTTGAGCAATTAGAACGGTTAAAAACCGATAAAGGCGAGTGGTTAGCGTTTACGCAAGTGGTTAAAGGCCAAGCAACTGAAAACTTAATCCCTGACATTATTCGTCAAAGTATAGCGACGCTTCCCATTGCAAAGCGTATGCGCTGGGGAAGTTTTAGCACAGAATTTGTTAGACCCGTACATTGGGCTGTTTTGCTGTATGGTGAAAAAGTTATTTCTACTGAAATTTTAGGATTAACTACCAGTAATACAACCTTAGGACATCGTTTTCATGCGCCTAAAACATTAACGATTACTAAGCCTGAAGATTACCAAGACGTTTTATTTACCCAAGGTAAAGTCATTGCTGATATTGAACAACGCAAAACTATCATTAGTGATTCTGCGCAAAAAGCGGCCGCTGCCGTGGGTGGTATTGCGCATATTGAAGCGGATTTATTAGAAGAAATTGCCGCTTTAAATGAATGGCCGGTGCCAATTACGGGTGGTTTTGATCCGCGTTATTTAGAACTACCCCCCGAAGTGTTAATCACTACCATGCAGACTAACCAGAAATATTTTCCGGTTGAAAATGCGTCAGGTGGTTTATTAGCGCATTTTATTACTTTTAGTAATATTGAAAGTACGCGTCCCTTATCAATTCAACAAGGTAATGAGCGCGTAGTGACTCCTAGATTATCGGATGCTGAGTTTTTTTGGAAGCAAGATAGAAAGAAAACTTTAGCGGATAGAGTAGATTCTTTATCAAATATTGTGTTCCAACAAAAACTAGGTACCGTCTCAGAAAAAACCCAACGTGTTATTCAATTATCTGAGTTTATTGCTAACCAGCTTAAATTAGATGTGTCCAAAGCAAAACGCGCGGCTTTATTAGCTAAAACTGACTTAATGACTGAAATGGTCGGTGAGTTTGGTAATTTGCAAGGTTTAATGGGGCGTTATTATGCCTTAGTTGAGGGTGAGCCTACTGAAGTGGCTTATGCTCTAGAAGAACAATATTTCCCTAAACAATCAGGTAGCCCAACAGCAACAACGGCTATAGGGCAAGTGTTAGCCATCGCTGAAAAGATTGATACCTTAACAGGCATTTTTAGTGCAGGTTTGATACCTACCGGTGATAAAGATCCTTATGCCTTAAGAAGAGCGGCGTTAGGGGCCTTAAGAACGTTAATCGAGAATAATCTTACTCTAGATATTTGTGAGTTAATCGCCTATTCAGCGTCATTGTTTACGCATGAATTTGATAAAGAAAAGACCCAAAGTCTAGTGATTGATTTTATTTTCGAGCGTTTAAAAGGCTATTGTTTAGATAAAGGCTATAGTGCAGATGAGTTTGATGCGGTAATCAGTGTTAAACCGACAGATCCATTAGATTTTATGCAACGTTTGGCTGCAGTTAAAACCTTTAGACAATTACCAGAAGCAGAAAGTTTAGCCGCTGCAAATAAACGTATTAGTAACATTCTTAAAAAATCTGAAACTAAACCTGCTGTTGCAATCGGGCAGTTGGTTGAAGTTGCAGAACTTGAGTTATTGAAAGCAGCAACGGCTTCTGGCACTGATATTCAACCCTTGTTGGCTCAACGTGATTACCAAGGTACATTAAATCGATTAGCGCAGTTAAGATCTACCGTTGATGCGTTTTTTGATAATGTGATGGTCATGAGTGATGACTTAGAATTACGCGCTAATCGATTGGCATTATTGAGCTCATTGTCTGATCAGTTTTTAACATGCGCTGACATTTCTAAATTGCAAGCATAATTGATAGCATTAACTATGCTTAAAGAACGCTTCATACTATTAGATCGAGATGGGGTTATAAACCAAGATTCTGATGCTTTTATCAAAAGCCCTGAAGAATGGTTTCCAATACCGGGAAGTCTTGAGGCGATCGCATTATTAAATGAACACGGCTATCGCGTTGTTGTAGTGACTAATCAATCAGGTATTGCGAGAGGATTGTTCGATGTTACTACGTTAGATAAAATTCATAAGAAAATGCAGACTTTGGTTGCTGAAAAGGGTGGCCTCATCTCAGCTATATATTATTGTCCGCATGGTCCTGATGATGCTTGTAATTGTCGTAAACCTCGGCCTGGCTTGCTATTAGATTTTGCTAGTGATTACTCGACCGATTTATCTGATGTACCAGTTATTGGTGATTCACTGCGAGATTTGCAAGCTGCATCAGTAGTAGGTGCTCTCCCTATTTTGGTGAGAACGGGTAAAGGTGAAAAGACATTATTAAACAATCCACAATTAACAACTTTGGTATTTGAAAACTTATATGAAGCCGCAAAATTCATCATCGCAAGACCCTAGACCCAAAAACCGTTTAGGTTCTACTTTATTGTTCATTGGCATATTTTCTACTGCTACGGTTGTAGGCGTCCTAATCATTCTAGGTCTAGTAACTACTTTTAGAGTGAGATGGAAATTCGGATATTGGTGGTGTGCCGTTGTGGGTTGGATGACAAAAGTATTCTGCCATCTCACATTTGAAGTGGAGGGTTTAGAACATCTTGATGCTAAACAGCCGACTATTTTTTTGAGTAATCACCAATCAGCTTGGGAAACTTTAGCCTTAAGATATATATTGCCTCCACATTCTGTCGTTATAAAAAAAGAATTACTTTACTTTCCAATATGGGGTTGGTCGCTATTAGCGCTAAAGTCGATTGTTATTAATCGCAAAAATCAAAGATCTTCTTTAAAATCCTTGTTGACCCAAGGCGAACGTTATTTGAAAGAAGGCTTATCTGTGCTTATTTTTCCGGAAGGTACAAGGGCTGCACCTAAAGATTTGCTAAAGTTTAATGTGGGAGGTGCTATGTTAGCCCACAAAACAGGTTATCCTGTTACACCCGTTGCGCATAATGCAGGAGATTTTTGGCCGCGTTATAGTTTCTTTAAATATCCTGGTGTTATTAAAGTTAAAATCGGACCTATCATTGAAACAAAAGGGCGTAAAGCGGCTGATATTAATGCAGAAGCCGAAGCTTGGATAAGACAAGCACAGCAAGAGATGGGGTAAATCCCAACCACTTATCTTGATTTATATAAAGATAAGCTTATAAATAAGATAATTTTATTCACTACTCAATAACGGTAACTATAATGAAAAGAATAATAATGCTCTCTGTATCAGCAATATTGCTGGCGGGCTGTGCCGATAAGCAACAATACGAAGCTGCTATATTAGAAGAAATGCATAAAGAAGCAGATATAAAAGATTATAAAATTGCACCAGAGTATATGGCTAAGTGTGTATTTGAAAAGACAACCGCAAATATGCCAGGTATTTTTCCAATTGATCCAGAACGTTTACAAGCCTATAGAAATTATACAAAAATGCTAACTTTACCTAAGTCTGCAGACCCTAAAAAGACTCTTGATGAGTTAAGAGTAGAATTCGGCTCACCAAAAGCGTTTGCTGAAGCCCATGCAAATTACACAGAAAGTTTGGTAGAGTGTTATACCACTGTAATTTCAGAGTCTGAAGAACAACTAAAAGATAAAGCAGCTGAAGAAAAGGCGGCTGCAGATGAAAAAGCATCAGCTGATGCTAAGGTAGCTGAAGAGAAGGCTGCAGCACCAAAATAAACGAGTATTCAGTTAAATAATAAAAGGCCGGCGTTTATGACGATCGGCCTTTTTTGTTTATACTTATTTAACGCGCATTCCTGCGGTTGCCCCCGTATCGGGCCTTAAGATAAAGATCTCTTTATCGCCGGGCCCTGCGGCTAATACCATCCCTTCAGAAGTACCAAAGCGCATTTTTCTGGGCGCTAAATTCGCAATAACTAAAGTCAGTTTTCCTTCTAAATCTTCTGGGGTATAGGCAGATTTAATACCGGCAAATATCGTACGCGTCTCATCACCAATATCAACGGTAAGATTTAATAATTTATCTGACCCATCAATAGTATCGGCTTTGAGTATTTTTGCGATACGTAAGTCTAGTTTTGCGAAATCATTAAAATCAATCGTATCAGCGATAGGTTCAAATTGTTTTTCCTTGATCGGCTTGGCTTTAACTGTGCTTGCCGTTTTTTCTAAGTTATCTTTAGATGCTTCAACAATAGCCGTAATCTTATCCGCTTCGACGCGTGTCAATAAAGGTTTAAAGTCATTAACTTGATGGTTTGTTAATGGCAATGTATCTATTGTTGGCCAAGTTTGTGATTCGATATTTAAAAAGCTTTCTGCTTCTGTTGTTAAGGTAGGAAGCACAGGCTTAAGGTAGGCAGCTAGCAATCTGAACAAATTAAGACTGGTTGAACAGACTTCATGCAGTTCTGATTCTTGGCCTTCTTGTTTAGCGATTAACCAAGGTTTCTTTTCATCGATATATTGGTTTGCTTTATCTGCAAGCGCCATGATCTCACGCATGGCTTTGCCAAATTCACGCGCCTCGAAAAAGTTGGCAATGGTTTCGTTAGCTGCAATAAACTCTTTAAAGAGTTCAGTTTCAGAACAGTTAGCCGATAAGGTATTGGCAAAGCGTTTATTGATAAAACCACTACAACGACTGGCAATATTAACCACTTTACCTACTAAATCAGAGTTAACGCGTTGCGTAAAATCATCAAAGTTTAAATCAATGTCATCTACGCCAGCGCTTAATTTTGCGGCAAAATAATAACGCAAGTACTCAGGGTTTAAATGATCTAAATAGGTACGGGCAGTAATAAATGTGCCGCGCGATTTAGACATTTTTTCGCCATTCACAGTTAAAAAACCATGCGCAAAAATTGCACTCGGTGTTCTAAAGTTCGAACCATTCAGCATGGCTGGCCAGAATAAGGCATGGAAATAAATGATGTCTTTACCAATGAAATGATAAAGCTCAGTTGTGCTATCTTTAGCCCAAAACTCGTCAAAATTGAGGGCTTTTTTATCACATAAATTTTTAAAGCTGGCCATATAGCCAATAGGTGCATCTAACCAAACATAAAAGTATTTGCCTGGTGCATCTGGAATTTCAAAACCAAAATAAGGTGCGTCTCTAGAAATGTCCCATTGTTGTAAACCACCGTCTAACCATTCTGCGAGTTTATTTTTCACTTCAGGTTGTAAATGACCTGCACGTGTCCAATCAGTTAGCATCTGGGTAAAATCAGCTAAATTGAAGAAATAGTGTACAGAGTCTTTTTCTATGGGTTTCTCGCCTGAAATGGCAGATACAGCATTTTTAAGTTCAGTGGGGGAATAAGTCGCCCCGCAAACTTCACAACCGTCACCGTATTGTTCTTTAGCACCACATTTTGGACAATCACCCTTAATGAACCGATCGGGTAAAAACATGTTTTTTACAGGATCAAAAGCTTGGGTAATCGTGCGAGAGCTTATATGGCCAGCATCACGCAGTCTGGTATAAATTAAAGATGAAAAAATTTTGTTTTCTTCAGAATGGGTGCTGTGATAGTTGTCAAAAGCCACACCAAACTCAGTAAAATCAGCAAGATGATCTTTACCAACTTGAACAATGAGTTCTTCGGGCGGAATACCTAAACTATCGGCTTTAAGCATGATAGGTGTGCCATGGGTATCATCAGCACAAACAAAATAACAAGCGTTGCCGCGCTGTTTCTGAAAGCGAACCCAAATATCTGTTTGTATATATTCAACCAGATGGCCTAAATGAATGGGGCCGTTAGCATAAGGTAGGGCGCTTGTGACTAGAATTTTTCTATCTGACATGGTGTAAATGTGTAAATGTGTAAATTATACGTAAGCTTTAATAGACAGATTATCGCATAAAAACAGCAGATCTATTGATAACGCGTGCCCTAAAAAAGGATTTTCTAAAAAAAAACTGTAGAATGTCCCTCATAAAGTTGTTACGAAAAGCAATACTCATCAAATATCAAAAACGGAATAAACATGGCACGGATAGAGAAACTTGATGTTGAAAATATCTTAAGAACAGTGATTGATCCAAATCATGGACTTGATTTGGTAAGCTCCAAATCAGTAAAGGCTATCAATATTGAAGGTACGATAGTTAGCGTTATTTTAGAGATTGGTTACCCTGCTAAAAGTACTCGAGAGCAGTTAAAAGATAGTGCAATACAAGCGTTATTAGGGTTGAATGGTGTCACAGAAGTGAGTGTTGATATTTGCGTTAAAATATTATCTCATGCCGTACAGAAAGCGTTAAAGCCCCAACCCAACGTCAGAAATATTATTGCAGTAGCTTCAGGAAAAGGCGGCGTTGGTAAATCAACGACCACTGTTAATTTAGCATTGGCCCTAGCGGCAGAAGGGGCCAGGGTAGGAATATTAGATGCTGATATTTATGGACCGTCCATACCCACCATGATGGGTTTAGAGGGCAGGCCAGAGAGTCTCGATAACAAGACTTTACTACCTAAAGTGGCTTATGGTATACAAACCATGTCAATTGGTTATTTAGTAGAACCAGATCAAGCGATGATATGGCGAGGCCCTATTGCTACGAATACGTTGCAACAGTTATTAAGAGATACTAACTGGGATAATTTAGATTATTTATTTATTGATTTACCCCCGGGTACGGGTGATATTCAATTAACATTAGCTCAACAAATTCCTGTGAGTGGTGCCATCATAGTCACTACGCCACAAGACATTGCCTTGATAGATGCTCAACGTGGTCTGGCTATGTTCGAAAAAGTAAATGTACCCGTATTAGGTATTGTTGAAAATATGAGTATGCATATTTGTAGTGAATGCGGTCATGCTGAAGCCATATTTGGTACTGGTGGCGGCATTGCAATGTCTGAAAAGAATAATGTTGATTTCTTAGGTGCATTACCCTTAGATATACATATTCGTCAGAACGCTGATTCTGGTAAACCCACTGTCGCGGCTGATCCTAATGGCAAGGCCGCTGAACTATATAAAGATATTGCAAGAAAAACTGCGGCTAAATTAGCATTAACGACTAAAGATTATAGTTCACGGTTTCCAAATATTACGGTGCAGAACACATAAGACTGGTATTTAACTTGTAACAGATGCCACTCTATGTGAAAATTTAACTAATTGTGAGTAGTGAGAGAATTAAAAAGTATGGGTATAAAGTCAGATAAATGGATTCGTCGTATGGCGGAACAACACGGGATGATTGAACCATTTGAAAGTGGTCAAGTGCGTGATTCAGAACAAGGACGTGTAATTTCCTATGGCACATCAAGTTATGGTTATGACGTACGCTGTTCTGATGAGTTTAAAATATTTACTAATATTAACTCAGCGATTGTTGATCCTAAGAACTTTGACCCTAATAGTTTTGTAGATGTTAAATCCGATGTGTGTATTATTCCACCTAACTCATTTGCATTAGCACGTACCGTTGAATTCTTTCGGATTCCAAGGGATGTATTAACCGTTTGTTTAGGTAAATCGACTTATGCTCGGTGCGGTATCATTGTTAACGTTACGCCGCTAGAACCTGAATGGGAAGGTCATGTTACTTTAGAGTTTTCTAATACAACGACTTTGCCAGCTAAAATATATGCTAACGAAGGCGTAGCCCAGATGTTGTTTTTTGGTGGTGATGAGGTGTGTGAGACCTCATATAAAGATCGCGGTGGTAAGTATCAAGGGCAACGCGGCGTGACTTTACCTAAAGCGTAAACAGCCCCATATCGTTATATCAAGATGTTTTGTTTGTAGGTGGCAGTTGTACAAAATAACCTTTTGTCTTCAGACTGTTCATCACTTTCGAAGCATCTTCTCTTGCCAGTTTTCGATCTTCGGTTAGATCTAGTTCCATAACAAGTTCCAATTTTCCAAGGTTAGTTAATAACTCTTCCGGAATAGTTGAGAAATCTTCTTTACTGACTGTGTAAAGGTAAAGAAATTCCTTTTTTAAGCTTTTGTGAATGAAACATTGCATGTTTTGTTGTTATCCCTGATAAATAAAGCCGCATTTTACCCTATTCAATTTTCTCACCTTTTAATTTATTGACCTATTATGCAAAAATCCTTATTTAGTGTTGAACAGTTTTTTAGATCGGCTTGTCTTTTCGAAGCTTCGCTAACATTGGTTGCTATAGGGTTGGGCTTAATAGCGGATATAAATCCTTTTCAAAATCTCCATTTTTCCGAGAGTGCCATTATTTGTGGCCTAATAGGAACCGTACCTTTATATATCATGTTTATTTCTATGGAGAACATTCAGCATAATTCCGTATCAAGTATAAAAGACTTATTGCTAAGAACATTAGGCCCGGGGTTACATAGCTATCACTGGACTGATTTGTTCATATTAGCCGCCATTGCGGGTTTTTCAGAAGAAGTGCTATTTAGAGGTGTTATACAACCATGGATAGAAAATTCTTGGGGAGCAATGGTTGGATTAATAGTCAGTAATTTGATTTTTGGCTTGGTTCATGCGGTTACACCGCTATATGCGATATTAGCAACACTAGTCGGTGTCTATTTGGGCTTATCGTTAACCATTACAGGTGAATCTAACTTATTGGTTCCGATTATTATCCATGGATTGTATGATTTCTTAGCTTTTATTGCCTTGATGCGTACAGAGCTGGCACCGAAAATTTGAACAATGCTATAAGTGAAAATCTGTTACCTTTTAAAGTCCGAGAGGACATAAGAATGGATCAGAAAAATGATAAGAAGAGCAAGAAGAAATCACTCACCTACATTTAAAGCAAAAGTGGCATTAGCTGCCTTAATAGGCGATAAGACGCTTGCACAGATAGCAGAGGAGTTTGATGTCCACCCAAATCAAATTA
>Ga0316227_1001600_pt1 | contig 23316 bp, 47 predicted proteins | sample TBH18019metaG_FD_206012 | JGI IMG/M metagenome (GOLD analysis project Ga0316227, IMG submission 206012) | Freshwater microbial communities from Trout Bog Lake, Wisconsin, USA - TBH18019 | ecosystem: Environmental > Aquatic > Freshwater > Lake > Hypolimnion/Profundal zone | place: USA: Wisconsin... | reverse complement strand
AGCTTCATTAGAGGTACGCTCTGCCGCATAGATACGTTCCATTATCTGTTGCGTTAGTGGAACACCACCATAGAGATATTGTGGCTTGAGAACATCTACTGGTTCTGCATGACGGAATATGATTAAGTGTGAACGGTGTATTTTCTTACCGTTGATAATCCACCAAGTAGGTTCATAGAAGTGTAATGTATCAGGTTGGCTTGCTGATGCGCCATCTAGCATTGGTGCTGTCCAGTATGGGTCTACTTGAACAATTCCTTTGTAACTGTTTGGAGTAATGCCATCAATGTTAAATGGTTTCTCATAATATTCTTTGTCTGTTGATTCAACTTTGAACATGGCAATACGAATACCAAAGATACGACCTTTACGAATAAACTCTCGCATATTCCACTCTAATCTCATAGAGCGGTCATAAGACTTCATTAGTTTAACTGCATCAGGTTCTAATTTTTCGCCATCAATTGAAACAATGTTGTAACCTTTGCGGATTGCATCATCGGCTGGCATTGCACACGCTTTGTTTACTAGCCAGTTTTGTGCAACGATACCGCACATTTGCGCCCCTATGAAGCCTTGCGATGCGTACCAAAAGACTACCGCATTAGATACGGAATTATTACCTGCATCATACATTTTAAATTCAGGATAGCCATCGCTTGAATCATCCATGCCGACATTCGCCATACGTGGATTGATTGCAGGATTGAATATAGGTTGTTTGCTTTGTATATCGGCAAGTAAATCGCCTACAGTAGTTTTGATTGTGTCTAGGTTTTCATCAGCATGAGTGCTAAATAGACTTTTACGAGGTGAAGGTTTTGTTTCCTCGACCTTAACTTCTTCAGATTTTATACCACGAAACCAATTTAGCATTGCATATCCTTTATCCGAAAAAACTTCTTTTTGGTATCATTACTTCGCTAAATGCTCTTGAAAGCGCGTCTATTTGGTCATCGTTTACACCATTTGGAAACATCCGCATTTCATTTATAAGGGATTTATTCCATTCTCCGCGAATCATCATAACATTGCCAATATTAATTTGCGCCCCTAATGGTTCTGCTCGAGTAACTTTATCACCACTTTCAGGAGAACTTTTAACATTATAACCAGCTAATTCTCTAGTGAGATAAATTACTTGAGTTTTACCTGCTTGTCCGGGGTCTTGTGGAATACTTATTTTAACATTTTTTCCATCAAGCGAAGCTGTATTTTTAATTGCGGCATCTCGCTTATCGGGACCTTCTCGTAATCTTACCATATCATCAATGATAAATCTTCCATCTGACATTCTTCCTATTTTCCCTCCTGCTGTCCAATCTCCATTGACAGTGCTTGCCAAATCCCATCCTCTGCACCACTTAATTTCGCCAATAGGCAATTCATCAATAATTTGAATTTGGTCTGGTTTAAAAATTCCACCTTCAGCAGGTGCAGGTCTTTGCATATATTGACCAGAAAATACATAGGGACTAGCTTCTTCCATACGTTTTAAATCTTCAATGGTGTGCTTAGCTTCCCATAACGCTGTGCCATCTTCTTTTATTGCAGGTAAACAAATATGCTTCCATTCTTCACCATTGCCGCCATTTAATAGCCACCCCGACAAATCTTCCTCATGTAATCTTTGCATAATAAGAATGATGGGTGTATCAGGACTATTTTTACGGCTTTCTAATGTATTTTGAAACCAATCAATAACATTTTGACGCATTACATCACTTCTAGCCTCATCAGCTTTATGTGGGTCATCTATCAATATAGCACCACCAAAGCCTTTTTTATGCTTTCCTGCGCCATAACCAGTAATTGTACCGCCAGACCCTACGGAGTAAACTAAACCGCCAGCAGTAGTTCGCCATTCATCTTTAGCTTTGCTGTCACCCTGCAATATTGTATTAGGGAATATTTCACGATATTCATTACTATTTACAATTTCTCTTGTTTGCCAAGAAAAGTTACTAGCTAGCCTCGCAGAATAACTTGTATAAATGAATTCACTATCAGGATTATGTCCTAATGTCCAAGCTATAAAGTTTTTAATTGCTAGCTCAGTTTTAGAGTAGCGAGGTGGAATATTAATAATAAGGCGTTTAGTTTCACCTCTAAATACTTCTATTAATGCTTTACAAATAATTTCATGGTGGTCGTTTTTTAACCAATAGTATCCATGAGTTTGCAAAAACATCCAGCGACTAAACATATATAAATCTTCATAAGCCGCATCATTAGCAACTTTTCTTTTCTCAACAGAATATTCTCTCATTATATTTCGCTAAGAACCTCACGCACTAATTGTTTATATCTATCCATTGGAATATCTACTGCACTATTTACTTGTGTATTCACTTGAACCATTGCATTTTTTGGCTCTATAACATCCCTTGCCTTTTGAATGGTATCAGCTCTATGCTTATAATCTAATTGATTAGCGCATGAAGACTTCATAGCTTCCTGAGCATTTTTAAGCGCAGCTTTGTTTAAATAATCCAACCATACAAATTTCTCATCTACTAAAGTTTTAACTACATTGACTTGTGTTGCATTTAGTGTAGCTTTTTCATCTTCCACTTCACTAAGGTTTTGTTTTGCTTGGATTTCTTTTTCGACCAAGTGTTGCATTTTTGACTTAATCCATCCCTCTTGCTTTGCTTTTCTGCTAATAGAACCTCTATCTTTAATCTTTACTTCTTTACGTTCAGCAATTTCGTTCAAAGATAATCCGCTTTCATAAAAAGCCTGAACAATATCCCAATCTTTTTTTTCATAAGCCATATTTAATTATACCATTCGCCCTTATTGCCTTTATTGCCTTTTAAAAACTGTTCATTGACGTCTTTTTTAAGTTTTTCTGCTCGTTTTGCTACATTTGGCTTATTCATAAACTCAGTCACTCTATTCCAACTTTTATCTTGAATACGCCAACGTATAAGTTCCCTTACCTCACATTCATGTATTTGTGTGTTTGTAGACTTATTTTCCATTGATTTTTAATTGCCTCTGCTACACATATTTGTGTTGCTTTTTTACTTTGACTTAATGGTTGCAACCAAATTGGCACAAACTCTACGTTGCAATCTGAAAGTAATATTTTTAATTTAGTAATATCATCTAATTTGCCAACGGGATATTTAATCTCGTCAGCCATATTAATTGCACTTTTTAATATTTTAAAGCCACCGGGCATATCTACTTTTGGACTAATAGTTACAAAAGTAGTTGGATAACATTTAATTTCGTGTGTGCCTGACGTTTCAATTTGAACAGAATAGCCGTTATCAATTAATTCTTTAGTTAATTCAGTTAAATCGTAAAGACAAGGCTCACCCCCAGTTAAAACTACATGATTGGCTGAGTATGAAGTAATAATGCCTAGCAATTCTTCCGTTGACATTTCAGCAAATAAATCACTATCTACTTTTTTAATTACAATTTCATTAATGATTGTTTTTTTATTTTCTTCTATTTCCCATGTATGCTTTGTATCACACCATCCGCAACCTACAGGACAACCTTGTAATCGAACAAAAATAGCAGGTGTGCCAGTAAACATAGCTTCACCTTGTATTGTTTCAAATATTTCATTTACGGGATATTTCATATTGTTCCATGTCCTTTATAGCTTTAGTTTTATCTTCCCAAGGAAATACTAACCATTCATTTTCTTCAAGATGCTCATAATAACTAATATTTTGAATATATTTAACATTACAAAACCAAGCTGCAAAATACATATTTGGATAAGTAAATTTTGATAAAGTTAGTCCAGTTTCTACGACATCATCAACCCATAATACGTTATCAAGATTAGAATCATTAAAAGTTGTTATATCAACGCTAATTAAAGGTATTCCCATTTTATGAGATAAAGCTACTGCTAAACATAGTCCACCTCTTGGCATACCATAAATTTGCGTGGCTTTTCCTTTAAATTGATTTGCTATATGTTCTACAGCATTATCAAATTTTTGCCACGTTAAATAGCGTAACTTGCGCTGCATTTTCTTGTTTCTTCAATATCGCATTTAATTAATTTAACGCCTGTATCTCGTAATTGAATTGGAGCAATAACATTAACTAAATATTCAGCCATATTTTCGGCAGTAGGATTAAAGTCAACTACCACTAAACCTTCGGGGTCTATTTCTTGAAATGTAGCAGTCCAAGGGTCTTTTTCCCAAAGAATAAATTTATGGTCCCAATTATCTTCCAGCCAATTACATAACTTATCTTTAATAACAGAAAAATCAATAACTCGCCCAATAGAATCTAGGCTTCCGGCACAATGGAAATGTACCCGATAATTATGCCCATGAGCATGAGCGCATTTATTTTCATGTCCGTAAACCCTATGTCCTGTTGAAAAATCATGATAACGATTTGCAGTCCACATATTAATATCCTTGTCCTTTAATAATTGAGAGGAATTCGTTTCTTGCACCTTCATCGTCTCTAAATAATCCACGCATTACGCTCGTTGTCATTGATACACCATTATCTTTAACCCCTCTCCATGTCATACATTGATGAGTGGCTTTAATAATAACTGCAACGGCTTTTGGTTTAATTTTTTCTTCAATTAAATCTGCTAATTGAACTGTAGCTTCTTCTTGAATTTGCGGTCTTGACATTACCCAATCAGTCAATCTACTAAACTTAGAAATGCCAATAACCCTATCGTTAGGAATAATGCCAATCCAAGCATGACCAGTAATAGGCACAAGATGATGACTGCAAGCTGAACGAACAGTAATGGGACCGAGAGTATAAATTTGGTCAAGGTCTTTAGCATTAGGAAAGTCGGTAATTTTAGGCTGTTCATTGTATCTGCCTTTAAAGACTTCATCTATATACATTTTGGCAACACGCTTAGCAGTTTCTTTAGTGTTGTGGTCGTTATCAGTATCAATAATTAATGCTTCCAAGACTTTTTGCATTGCCTTTTCAACATTACGTTTAATTTTGATTAAATCTTTTGGCTCTAAATATTCTGAAATATTGTCATTTGCAAAATAACTACCGCCAGCAGCTTTAATTTTATCAATTATTGTTTTCATGTTTTGCTCTTTCAATTAAAGGGTCAGGAACACCAGCTTCTTCAAAACCATGCGCCCTTAATACGCAAGCATGACATTCACCACATGGTGGAAATTCGCCAGCATAACAAGTATGACTAAATGCTAATGCGCCCATAGCATCAACTTCTTGTGCTAATTTAATACTTTCTGCTTTAGATAAATACATTAAAGGCGTTTCAATTTTAAAGTTATCAATTCCCAATGCTTGATTAATTGTATCAATTTGAGCATTAATAAAACCCTCTCTGCAATCAGGATAGTTAGCATTGTCTTGTTGGCATACTCCAGTTACTAAAGTAAAACAATTCATTGCTACTGCATAATTAGCAGCTAATGTTAGAAAAAAAGCATTTCGCATAGGCACAAAAGTTAATTCTACTCTATCGCCAATAATTGCATCCATTTCTTCATAATTGTCGTAAGTTTCAAGCGTAACTGATTTATCAAGTAAAGGACTTCTGCTTTTAAGAATATCAGGAACATCAACAATAGTATGACTTTCAACGCCAGCAATAAATGCTACTTGCTCTGCTGATTTAATTTCTCTATTGTGTTTTTGACCATAATTAAAAGTAATAGCATGAACTTCATCATAATGTTTTACAGCCCAAAATAGACAAGTTGTTGAATCTTGCCCTCCTGATAATACAACGAGTGCTTTACTCATTTTTTGCTCCTAAAGTGTCATTAGTAATTTGCCATACATTTAATGGTCTTTTTTTACCTTGCTCAACAGATACTTTTTTACCTATTTTATCGTAAAAACCATTACTTTTATTCGTTATAGGACATTTTAATTGGATTACTGATGTATTTTTTAAAATTTCAGCAATTAATAACTTTGCCCCACCTTTGCCACGAATAATAGGATGTGTAGCAATTTCATAAATAACACCAACAGAATCTTTTATTCGTATATTAAAATTGCAAAACCCAACAACTATATTTCCCGACAATAAAATTAGTAATTTTTTCTTAGATGCTTGCTCACGATAAATAATAGGCATGACATATCCTATTTCATGAGCCATTTTCTTTGTCATTTGAATAATCTGATTTAATTGATTTTCAAATTCCAAAGAATTTGGATTGGCATAAATTACATTCATTTTTCTAAACGAGTAGTAGGATTAATTGAAATTCCACCACGAGGATAAAAATCACCTCTTACTTCAATCCATTTAGGCTGCATTAAATTAAATAAATCAGAAGCAATAGTGTTAATACAATCTTCATGAAATGAACCATGATTTCTAAAACCAAACATATAAAGTTTAAGTGATTTAGATTCAACTAATAATTCATCAGGTTGATAGTTAATTAAAATAGTAGCAAAGTCAGGCTGTCCTGTTTTTGGGCAAATATGCGTAAATTCAGGAATTTCTAATTCTACTGTGTAATGATTATTTGGAAATTGATTTTTAAAAGTTTCCAAAATTGCTGGATTATAATGCGTTTCATAAACAGTATTATTAGAACCCAGTAAGGTTAAATTTTCCGTATCAGACATAAAGTTTCCTCTCAGTTATCATAGTAAGTGCATCAAAAACATTTGTTATTTGCGATTCATTTCCTAAAGCTAAATAAACTTTAGTTCCTAAATTTTTTTCTACTTCTATTGCTCTTTTTACATGATTAGTTACTGTAATAAAAGCAGCAAGACCTCGAATAGAATTAGGATTTGGTGGTTGTGCGCCACCTTCCCATGCTTGTTGATTTGCAAGCGTAGAAATATCTTTCATAGAAAACCCAAGTTTAATAATAGATTCTATAACTAATTGTGATGGTTTTTTATAAAATTCTGTTCTATTAATAGATTTTAATTGTCCTGCGCCAACGTAATATTGTAAATTCCCATAACGCTGACCTGAATATAATGAGCTACTATCTACACTATAAGGTTTATAATGTTTAATAAATGGTACGTTAACAAAACCAAGCCAATGTGCGTGTCTGCCTTTATTCATTTCACAAAACCATTTAACGTAATTGGTATTTTGTCCACCAATAGCAATACCGCCAAACATAATATAGTCAGTATATGTATAAAATTCTTCTAATCGTTCTAAACTATCACCACGAGTAAATACAGGCATAATATCTGTATAACCCATATCTAACATTCTCATATAATTGATATAAGTTTGTTCCGGGTCTCCATATACATCAAGCTGCACAGCTTTATAATCCCAATGCGATGGAATGCTTTTTAAAAATTTAGCATAATCATCTAATGAAATTTGTTTTCCTGTATTCCAAGCAGTAAAAGCACCTGAATCCACAATTAAGCGAAAAGTGCTTGGGTCTAATTCCATTAATTTTTCATAGATTTTTTTAGAAAAATATGGAAATGCAACAAGAATATTTAATTTAGGACACTTCGACATTATCCAAGCCTAAAGAATCAACTAAATTAGTAATTTTTTCCCATAAAAATTCTTTTTCATCGGGGTCGCATTTAATAATAATTCGTTCTTTACTTAATGAATCTTGAGCATCAATATCACTCATTCGTTCAATATCTGAATCCCAACCATTAAATAATAAATTAATTTCTTCTGCTGAAAAACCAGTAAGTTCAGTTTCAAAAGCTGGTAAACTTTCTAATTCAATTTTTAGGATTTCTTCATCCCACCCAGCATTAAGAGCAAGTTTATTGTCAGCAATAATATAAGCCCTACGTTGCGTTTCATTTAAATGCTTAAGGTCAATGGTAGGCACTTCTTTTAAATCAAGTTTGCGGGCTGCTAATACACGACCATGACCTGCAATAATGCCATTTTCACCATCAGTTAATACTGGATTAGTAAATCCAAATTCTTTAATACTAGATGCAATTTGAATAATTTGTTGTTCTGAATGAGTACGACTATTATTTACATAAGGAATTAAATCATCAATTGATTTGTAAACTATTTTAAGCATTTATTACCTCCATTAATATTTTTACTTTATTACGCAATTCTTCTTCAGTACCATATCTTTTTTCGAATTCTTTCATTCCAGCGTGTAATGCAATTCCGTAACCACCATGCTGATGATGATTAGGACACAAAGGGATAGCATCACTCCAATGACTTTTTTGTCCCATGCCAGCTCCATGTCGAATGTGATGTATATGAGGTTGAGAATAACCATACCCAAGATTGCGACATACAATACATCCCAATTGTGATAATTTGTCATAATATTTTCTTTCCTCTTTTGTCACCAACTCCACCCCATTTGTGAAGCCCATATTTCGATTTGTTCTTGATACCATGACATACGAGCAGTATTTAATTTTGTAGTGCTTTCAATTTTATTTACTACTTCACCAGCAATTTCTACTTGATAGCGTAAAAATTTCCATCCAGCTACATCGTGCATTTCATCTTTGGTATAACCTAAATGATTGCCTACACTTTCATATAATTTCCAAAGCCTTTCATTTTGTTCTAATGTTCGTTTGTTTTTCTTTTCACGTATAACTACTTCCCATTGAGTATTAAAATCTAAAGATTTTAAATAATTCATTAAAAATGAAATATTTTGTAAACTCAAATTCCATATTCTTCCATTCATAATAACCTTTAATTATGTATTTTGTTATAATTTATTAAGAAACTGGCTTAGTTTTACAAAAATTTTCCATAATATTCTTCAATTTTTGTCTATTACACTCTATTTCTTCAGGAGTAAATTTACGCTGGATTTGTAAAAAATCCTGATGTGAAGCAATAGTCGTTTTACATTGCGCTTTAAATTGGTCGCATGATGGCGCAAATTCATAATTATGTGATAAAGCGTTTTTGATGCGATAAGAAGATATATCAGCCAATTCTTCTGACCAAACTTGTTTAGCATTAGCTATACCAATATCTTCACCTGCATCATTTAATTTTCCAATCCTAAACTTTTCTAAAAAAGAATTTCCAAAGCGACCATGTAAACGCATAAAAATACGTTCAATCCATTCTGCAGGTAAATTATTCTTCATGATGGAAAACCTCTAATTCTATATTGCCAGTTTGTAAATGTTTAATATTTGCATCTTTAAAAATTGATACTGCTGCTGCGTTAGGTTTATTTTTATCAGACTTAATCCATTCAGCTTTAAAATTAATCCAACCTCTTTCACAACAAATAGTGATTGCTTCTTCTACTGATATACCTGCTAATTTTGCTTCACGTTCTACAGCTTTAAATACTAATTCAGTCACTGGTTTTTTCTTTCTTGCTATTAACCATTCAGATAAAAGAATGAGTGCTATAGGTGGCTTATATTTATTATTTATTAATGATTTATTATTTATTATTAGGGTTTCTTGTGGGTTATCTAAAATAACCGATTGGGTTTCTTGTGGGTTATCATCTAACTCTTTGATTTTCTTGGGTCTTCCACCTAATTTACCTACTTCTTTATTTACTTTTGCTTTATTTTGATATTTTTCAATTTCAATATCACAATATTCGTGATGCCATTCATTACCTATTAAAGTAAAAAATTCATCTAAAATACTTTTTACGATTTCTTTATGAGAACCCAAACGCAATTTTCTAATAACCGAATCGGTTTCTTTTGGAATAGGCTGTTCTGTGTGGTAATAATAGTTTAGCAATCTAAAATAAATTGCTTCTTCTTCTAAAGAAAGATGTGTGGTAGCTAAATACCAAGTTGAAATATCAAATTTGTAATAATACATAAAACCTCCGTTACGGTTTATCGTTACTTAAAAGTTGGGCAGAGCGGTAACGAATCGCCTTTTCAGTCTGCATAACCTAGCCCTAAATTATTATAAAGAACTTCATTTAAAAGTCCAAGTAGTCTTTTATTTTTGTAGTAGCTTCTTCAAAGCTATAACAAACAATAGCGTTATAGCCCATTTTTTTTGCTATTGATTGAAATGCTTTTTGACTTGCACTTACTTTTCCTGTTTTTGTTTTCATTTCAATAAACATTCCATGATAGGCTTTACAAGGAAACATTAAAAATAAATCAGATACGCCAGCTAATACACCTTCTGCTTTTAATTTTTTAGCTGTTCCAATAGTTCTAACTCCCCCATTAGGAATAGCAAAAATTACTAAACCTGGATATTGCAATCTAAACCAGGAAATTAAAGCAGCTTGTTCTTGATGCTCAGTCATTTATTTAAGTTACTTTTTCTATTAAAATTTATTGAAAGCATTTTATATTTACTTTTTTTGAAAAAATTATTCATCCAAAATAATTACGTTACTGACCTGTTCGCTACCCATTTGAAAAGCTGTCATCCAGCATTTCCATAGGTTTGAAGTTTCTAAACTGTTGTAATAGTCAGGACTAAGTGAGTGACGGATTAAATTATAGCCTTGCAATTCTGCCCACATTTCGAACTTTTCTCGAATATCTTGCTTATTCATTTTTTATTCCTCTATTAAAATAATCATTTAAAGCCATAAAAATGTAAGAAGGCACTTTTTCATCATTAACAATCTTTTTCATCCAATGTCTGCTTATCTCAGTTTGACGTTCAATTGCACTAATATTATATATTCCACTTATTAAGGTTTCTTTAATATTTTGTTTTATCTTATCCATAAAAATAACTCTCCTTTAATGATTAAACGTATCATAGCATATTATTTTAATATATTGCAAATATTGCTTGTTTTTTAATTAAATAGATAATATTATTAACCCATGCAGTAATTTTATTTCTTTTATTAAGAGAAAAAAATGTATCAAACAGTAGGTTTAAATGAATTTAGAAATGCTTTTCAAGGACATGAACGCACTAATTTTAGTTATGAAGGTTTAGAGGTTTTATTTAATTACATAGAAGAAAGTTATGGAGATAGTGTTGAATTAGATGTAATTGCTTTATGTTGTGAATATTGTGAAATGACTTATGTTGAAGTTTTTAATACTTATGATGATATATCTGATGAAGATTTAGCAAATTTTGAAGAAGATGAGTTATTAGATATTGCATCTGACTATTTAAATAATCATACAATTGTTTGCGGTGTAACAAATCAAGGCAGTATTGTATTTGCACAATTTTAAGGAGCCAAAAAATGAATTTTAAAACTTATATGCAAGAAGTTTATTCAATAGAAGAATTGAATGATATTTCCAATCATGGTTGCGCTAGTGGTTGTGCATCGACAATGATTTATTATTCTGATACATCTGCTTTATATGATGAATACCAAAATAGTTTGCATGAAATAATTAATGAACACGCAGAATGTGTAGGTGAATTTCCAAAATACATTACTGATAATTTTGGCGATACTATTCAATTTAGAAATGCTGTAGTTTGGTTTTGTGCTGAATTAATTGCTTATGATGAAATAAGTCAATTTTCTTAATATATTTATAAATAATGCTTGCAATTAGATTTTTAATCTATATAATGAACTTATGCGTTACTTATGACGCTTTTATTAGGAAACGAAAATGACAACATCAATAATCGAAACAATTTTAAAAAATGCTGGATTAGTTCAAGCTGGCGTGTGGATACATGAGGCAGATAAAAGCAAAACAAATTATAAGTTTCACGTCACGACTGATAATGGCTTTGAAGATTTTATCGATACAGACGAGCAGTTAAAAGGGCTTGCGCCAGATAGCGATTACTTTAAATAAAAAATAATTAAGCCCTTCGGGATGTGTAGGTTAATTAATTATTGAAGGAAACGAAAATGGAAAAATTAGAAACAGTACAAGCGTTCGGAGTTAAGTTTGATGTCTATTATACTTATCATACCGAAGCTGACCCATTAGGAACTGGTGACAGTCCTACCGAACACGAGATTGATATTTACTCAATCGAAGATATTACTGGTACACAAAACCTTCAAGACCTTTTAGGTGAATCAGTAATAGAAAAAATCATGCAAGAAATTAATTTAATTGAAGCAAGGAGATAATCATGGAACTTTACTTAACATTCTTTTTTAGCGGAATTGTTACTGTAATTGTTTTGCTTGATGCTTGGAGTCGATAATGAGCCAAGAGCAATTTGAAGTCGAAGTAATGCAAGAACTTAAATTAAAGGAGATAGCGAAATTGGAAAAAGACATCAAAAATATGGGTTTAGATTTATTACGTGAACCCTTCCCTAAACATCAAATAAGCAAATTGCCTAAACCTACCAAAGCGCAAACTGACCAAGTACGTGCTGACTTTAAAGCTGGTATGCGTTGCAATGTTTGTGGTGGCTGGCATCATAAAGATGTAGTCCATTTAGATTATGTAGGTCATGCCGCTTTAACTGACCGTTTACTTGATTGTGATATTAACTGGAATTGGAAGCCTGTTGAATTTGGTGGCTTGATGGCTGGACAATTAGATAAAGACGGCGGTATGTGGATTGAGCTTACTGTTTGCGGTGTATCTCGTTTAGGTTATGGAGATGCTGAAGGCAAGTCAGGTGGCAATGCAGTTAAAGAACGTATTGGAGATGCCTTGCGTAATGCGGCTATGCGGTTTGGTGCGGCATTAGATTTGTGGCATAAAGGCGATTTACATGATGATGAAGAAGAATCTCCTATAGTTAAACAATCTCCAGCACCTAACTTGAAACCACCAGTTTTAGATATATTCAAATTTAAACAAATGTTAATTTCATCTAAGGATGAAGTAGAACTTAAAACTGCATGGGCAACAATATATCCTCAAATAAAAAATACCGAACATTTATCGGTAGTTCAGAAAGAGTATGACGATATGAAATCTTTATTTAATGTATAGGAAATAACCAAAATGACACAAGTTGAACGATTGTTAGAACATCTAAAAGTGAACCAAGTGATTAACCCATTAACAGCATGGACAGAACTTGGAATATACCGACTATCTGCCGTAATCTTTTTATTAAGAAAAGCTGGTTATGAAATTGAAACCAACTTAGTTGAAGTCCGTAATAAATTTAATGAACCTGTAATGTTTGCTGAATATAAATTTATTACTAATATTGCGGAAGAAGTAAAAGCTCATACTGATGCGCTGGCATATAAGAAAGCGAGTGAAGAACATGGGCGGGAGGACTTTTATAAGTGGTTTGCAGAAAACCCACTCAGTCCTTTGGCTTCGATACACCTTATGATGATTGAACGGGAAATTGCGGCTTCCAAAATTGGAGTTATCTAATGTTTATCCTACATTCCTTTTATAAATTATCACCGCCCAATAGTAAATTAGTGTTACTACGTGAGAAAAAGATTAAAGCGTTAAAAATTGAAATGGGCGATAAATATTTACTTGCGAAACCAATACAAAGAAAGGATGCGAAATGACTTCACTATATTTACTGACTGCCGAATATAAAGCAGTTGAAGCTAAACTAGAAACAATGGATTTAGATGCTCAAACAATTGAAGATACATTAGAAAGTGTATCAGGTGACTTTGAAGAAAAAGCAATTAACGTGGCTATGTTTATCCGCAATCTTGAAGCGAGTGCGGCGGCTATTAAACAAGCTGAATCAGATATGTCTGACCGTAGAAAAGCGCAAGAAAAGAAAGCGCAAGTCATGAAAGACTATCTAAAAGACAATATGCAAGCGTGTGGCAAGATTAAAATTGAATCGCCATACTTTGCCTTAACAATTAAAAAGAACCCTTCAGCAGTCGTTATTGATGATGCTGGAGCTATTCCTAGTGAGCTTTACACATATCCTGTAGCTCCTGAACCATTCCCCGATAAAAAAGCAATCGCTGAAGCCATTAAATCGGGGTTAGTAGTAAATGGCGCACATCTTGAACAAGCAGAAAGACTCGAAATTAAATAAAGGAAATATCATGGCTAGTGTAAATCGTGTAATTTTAATCGGCAATGTAGGTAATGACCCTGAAGTAAAGTTCATGCCTAATGGGGATGCTGTCGCTAACTTCAGTATTGCCACCACTGACCAATGGAAAGATAAATCAGGACAAAAGCAGGAAGCTACAGAATGGCATCGAATTGTGATGTATCGCAAGTTAGCGGAAATTGTTCAATCTTATGTAAAGAAAGGTGCTTCTCTTTATATCGAAGGGCGTTTACAGTCACATAAATGGACTGATAAAGCTGGTAATGAACGCATTACAGTTCAAATTATTGGTGAACAGTTGCGTATGCTTGGCGGTAAACAGGATAATCATGGTGCAGGTGGTGAACCAACTAATCAAAGTGCTGGAGCTGGTGCTAACTACAATACACCAATTGAAGATATAGATAGTGACATTCCTTTTAATTAGGCTGAACTGAAACAGCCTAAACAACAGTAATGGTGAAAGCGGATTCCGCAAGGTGTAGCGAGTAGCCTTTTTTAAGGATAACGAAAATGACTAAAGAAGTTGTACCACTCTACACCCACCCTGTATTTTTAGCACAAGGAAGCAAATTAGTCGCTGGGCATGAAGGCGTATTTGTTGAGGACAAAAATCTTAAGCAACAGAAACAATGGCAGGGGTTGAGTGATGAGGAGATATGGGATATAGCAAACTTTTTGGGTAAAAACAAAGAATGGGATTATCCAGTCATGTTTGCTAAAACTATTGAAATGGCATTAAGGGAAAAGAACACATAATGTTATCTAGTTTAGTAAGCCAATTGTTATACATTCCACCAGCAAAAAAAGTTACATTACGCAATCCTTTATGTCCTAAGTGTAAAGAACGCCCACGCTCAATTGCGGCAGTAAGTGGTAAAATTGCTGATTATTGTGTAGAGTGTAAGCGTGAAATTACTTTAAAAACAAGACTAAAGGCGCAAGCGTTAAAAAATGTTAGGTAATCTAATCTCTCAATTATTAAATATTACCGTTAAAACAGAAGAACCTATCTGTCCTATGTGTAATAAGCGACCTAGACACCGTACCGCTATCAATGAGCGTTTAACCAGTTATTGTATTCAATGCCATAAGGAAATTAAGAGAAATGCCAAATAAAAATTCTATTACTGGCGATTCAATAGTGACTAAGACTAGTAAAACTTATTCAGATAATTATGATTCTATTTTTCGTAAACCAAAACGTATTCATACTGATGAAGAAATAGCTAACTGGAAATACGCAAATGAAGAAGTAAAAGGCTTGGAGTGGGATAATGAATCTGACTGATGAAGAAATGAAAGAATTGCGTAAATTGCTTAAGTTGCCACGCAAATGAGCGATATAAATGAATTACAAAATTTAATAGAAGATTGTTTGAGTGTAGGAATTAACTTCCCTAATGTGATGGATGAAAATGATTATGCGGTTTTATTTGCCATTGCTAAGTTGCTTTTATTACATCGTAATCGATTAACAAAACAACAAGAATTAGCTTGATTGCGTTATCATTTTAATAGCTCGTTCTTGAACATCATTTATTCTAGCCAACCATCCATTAATAAAGACTGATTGCGATGGTCTTTTAGCAACGATGTTTCTATAAAAAGATTCTTTTTGGTCACTAAAGGCTCTAATTAATCCTAGTTGGTCTTTACCTTTTGTTAAAGCCAAAGTAATAGAACCAAGAACACCATCAATGTCCGTACCAACTGATTTTTGAAGCAATTTAACTGACATTCCTGTTCCACTATTAATTGCCATGTCAAAAACACAATAATCAATTCCTGAAGGTAAATCGGAGCAACGGCAAGCGTTCCAGTACTGATTTAAATAGATGGTTGATACATCCATATCGGAAATTAGTTTTAAGTCGTTAGGCGTTAAGTGTGTGTTCTTCTTGTAGATTCTATACGTTTCTAGCGTAATACCTTTCATAGTAGCACCACCACTATCTAAAGGATTGTCGGAAAAACCACCTTCACTTGCTAAAACATAATGTAATGATGCTTCAAAATTACTCAGCATTAATAGTTGCCTGTTCAGCCGCCCATGTTTGAGCATTATCTAATTGAAGCGTAGTTGCCAAACAATCATTTGCTAATTTTTCGTAGTCGGTACGAGATACTGCGTTGGCGGTGTTGTCGTTAGGCTGGTTGGTAGAATTGGGAACGCTGGGCATTTCGCTACTATCGGTTTTTCCACTTGGGTTGCACACCCTGTAATCAATACCAGCAACATTATGATGGCTGTAATAATCATTATTTGAACTAAGACTTTGTTTAAGGTTGAGGTTTTCATCTTGAGTGACCTTTTGAGAATTGATATTAGTAGCAATGGTTTTATTGTCTGCAATGGCAACCGCTTGTAAATCTAATACTTGTTGTTGATTCCATAAAGATTGAATTTTAGCTTTGCCTGATTCATAGCCTTTATAGAATGTTACAGGCAAAATAATAACAATTGCACCAATAATAGCTAACTGTTTCCAGTACATTAGTAAAAAAGGCATTATTTTTCACTCCAATTTTTAGCAGCTATGGCTATGCCAAGTGCAGCAATACCCTCAGCAAAATCGCTAAATTGTGGACTGATAACTGTGCCAAATTTAAACAACATTTCAATCCCACCAATAAAAGCAATAACCCTATAAGCGCAAATTGTTTGATTATCACGTTCACTTAATATGTTATGTAACCAAGTTTTAATCATAATTTTCTGTTAGCAATTTTATTATTCCAAATTTTACTATCTTGCTCTACATCAGGATTTAAACTTTTAAAATTACCTAAATGTCCAAAAGCTAGATGACAATTAATTCCATTATGTTTTGATTCACACAATACAATTAAATTATTAGAATCAAGTTCTAATGCAGGGTTTAAATGAAAAGGCATTTTATGATGAACTTCTAGTTTTTCATTTTTTCCACAAACTGCACATACAGGATTAGCATTTAAAAAGTCTTTACGAACAGAAGCCCATTTACTAGACCTTTTAGAAGCCATTGGATGCTTGCCTTGTACCACTCCAATTAAATGGGTAATTATTCTCATGACTTATCAGCCTTTGCATCTAATCTATCGAATAATTTATTTAACATCTCTTTTAATTCTCGCACATCTTGGCGGTAATCATCACGAGCCACATATTCTTTAGGTAATTCTTCTCTTAGCTTAGATAAATCTTTTTTTAATTCATCTACTGCATACCATAATACTCTAGCAAACCAGCCAATTACTGACATGACTCCACCTAGAACTAAATTAATCAGTAATTGATTGTCCATTATTATTCCAATTTATGCAGTAGTTTTAGGCGTTGCAACTGTTGAATCAGTTGCTACAGTTGCTTCAACAACTACTGGTGTAATCGCTGGAGTTATCGATACTGTAACAGGTTTGCTTTTTTTAGAAGGAATTAAATCCGCTTCTATTTCTTTTACTAATTCTTCTACATACTCTACTACATCCGCAGGAAATTTGTCTAAGGAAGTAACTGCTGAATCAAATATTGCATTGAGTGATTTTGAGAAAAATAATGCCATAATATTATCCTTTATTTAATTGTAGATGATAAAGCTGTAATTTGAGCTTGTATCGTTGTGAGAGAAATTTGCAATTCTTCTATTGAAGGTGGAGCAATAAAACAAGTCGGGTCAGGTTCAGGTTCTATTACAGGAATTGTAGCAAGCACCCATTTAGAGCCTGTCCATGTGCAAGTGCTAATTTCACTATCAAAAGAAGGCGGTTCAATATCCGTAGAATGTTCAGGAATAATATATACGCCAAGTTCTAAAGGACTTTCTTGACATACATATTGATTAACGAACTCAAAAGTATTGGGAGTAAATAAATATACAATCATGATTATCCTAGTATTTCACACAATAGAGAACATAGACACCAGCCGCCAAGTTGTTAGTGCCACCTGTAGAACTTGTTTGGGCTGTTACAGTACCTACCCAACATTGAGTTGAATTTCCTGATTGTGGTTCATCCCCTGTTTTAGTTGTATAGTCATGAGTATGGGCAATAACCTGACCAACTGTAGTCGCACCAACATTTCCATTTGCTTGTACTCCTGTTAATCCCTGTGCAAAATAGGGCATACCAAAAGTTGTAGAGCCATCACCTGCACCCCATGCAGTACCAATAGCAGCAAATAATGAAGAATATGTAGTTCGACTAATAGCTGTTGGTACTAATGGACACGCTAAATATCCCGTTGGTACTGATGTTCCAGCAAATTGAATTAATGTTCCTGCAGGTGGACCATAATTATTTGGATTAGTCGCATTATAAGGTGTAAATCCTAATGCACTTACAACATCAGTTGAATTAAGAACAATCGCACCTGTACGAGTATTAAAACTTGTTACCGCAGAAGCATTAGCAAAGTAAACATTAGTGCCATCACTCCAAGTATATTGTGATGAACCAGCAGTAATAACAACGCCTGTACCTGCCGCAGTTTTAACGGTTAAAGTATAAGCTCCTGAAGTTTGATTAGAGAAAATCCATTCATTTACTTGGCTTGGTACAATTAATGTACTATTTGCAGTCAATGTCCCTGTAATAGTTACAATTGGATAAGCCGCTTGTAATGTAGTCATAGTCACGCTTGTACTAGACATAGCTATTGATTGCAATCCTTGAAAAGCAGTTGCAACCCATCCAGCACCACCAGTATCAGGATTAGTTAAATTATTTTCAGTAGAACTCAACCAAAAACCATTAAATGAACTACTTAATATAACTGCGCCTTTAGGATAACCACCTACAGTAGTAGAAAATGCTGAATCATACGGAAAGAAACCACCAGCTTGTTGCCATTGTGTAATTGCTGTTATTTCATTTAAGATACCATTAAAATCAGCACCGAAAGGTGGAACGCCACCTGTACTAATAGGCGTAAAAGTTAATGGTGGAAATCCATCATGCAAAGATGCTTTACCATTAGTTACCCCAATTTGAGAAGCTGTTGGAATAGTAGCGATATAACTTCCAGTAGCGGCATAAGCAAATGGCAATGGAATCTTGGTTGGTATATTGGTACTTTGCATGATTTATCCTATTAATAAGTTAATGATACGCTAACGCCAGCAGGTCTAGGAAATACACCTGAATTGTTAATAATTGCAATTTGTACTGCACTTGGTACAAAAGTTAAATGATATTGGAATGACATACTTCCTGAATTAATTACATAAGCTGAACCATAAGGATTAATACCATCACTCGTGCTAAATTCAGCTTGCAACAAAGCATTAATAGATGGGATAGATAAATTGGATATATTAGCCGCCGCTTTAACTAAAATCAATCTTCTATATTGAGCATCTGCTAAAGCAAAAGTTGTAGTCAATGCTGTTCCTGAACCAAATGGAGCTTGCCCAAAAGGTTGCGGACCTGTAGACGCTGTTGGAGCAGTATAGGCTTCTTTAAAACCTAAATAATTAGATGCACTTACTTGTAGATAACGAGATACACCAACAATCTGACCCCATATATCTAATCCATTTCCTACAGCAGTAGCTATATTCCAAATATTAGAATAAAAATTAGCAATATCAATAGTAGGGTCTACTGCATCATTAAATGATTGTAATAATCCTACAAGCGTAGGGCTATCTACATATTGACTTAATAAGGTTTCATCCCAACTCATCATATTAATGTCACCACAATATTAGATGCAGTAATTGTTGGTAATTGGTCTATTCCTAAAGCTGCTAATAATGTAGAAGGACTTGCTGTTAAACCTAGATAAACTTCAATAACATTAACATTAGGATTGATTGCATTGATATTTGCATAATATCTACCTGAATATGAAGTTGAATTAATCGTAACTGCTGACCCACCATCTTGACCATTAAATGAAGCAATAACAGCATTTTGTGTTAATTGAACAATATTTGATGGCAATAAAGTATTATTTTTTATTTCAACAATAAAATAAACTGGTGCGGAAGTTGGTATTAAATATGTAACTGAATAACTTGGATAAGGTGTTGGATATGTTGTATCGTAAACAGTCACAGTTGTATTTCCGTTATATGCACAACCCGGTGAATTTTTACCCCAAATAGCTTGAGCTACCGCAGAACTTGTACCGCCAGCTACACTCACACATACAGAATGAGCCGCTAACGAATAACTTGTGCTTCCATAACTAACAGTACTACCTGTAGGATTGTCAGTAACGAAAGCTCCAATAACATCTGGAACTTGTGTTACAGCTGCATAAATAGCTTGAATTGAATTAACTGAATTTCCAGCAACACTCGCAGACCTTCTAGCTTCAAAAGCCGCTCTAGTTTCTACCAAATTACCAACCGTACCTGTTGCTGGATTTGAAACTGTATTCCAACCAGCGATTGCAGTATAAATAATATTCAATGCGCCAATAGCACAAGCAATTGCACCTTGCGTTTGATTTTGGAATTGAACTGTAACATTTCCACTTGAAGGAATAGTAGCAGAAGTTGTAGACGAATATAAATATCCACTTGTATCTTGTGCTACTGAACCTACTGGAATAATTGTTCCTACAGCTCCATTACACGTACAATTTACAACTGTACCAGCACCCGGTATTCTTTGAATAAAATAAATTTCACCAATTGCATCTTGCCAAATTCCTGAAGCCATTGACGGATTAACTTGATTAGCTATATAAGCAATCTCGTTATTCTTATCGCCAATAATTGCCGTTTCAGATTGCGCTAATTGACCTTGAGGTGTTTGAAGTGAAGGATTAACGCCACCACCAAAAGCCGTATCAATGTCAGCTTGTACGCCAGTTAAAATTGCAGATTCGGAAGGCAGTACTGGACTGCCATTGACCCAAGTTATTTGAGGAACGTTAGTTGACATTATGCAGCCCTCGCAAATTCACCGTGATATTTTTCTCTAGCTTCAATAGCTACCAATTCAGCTAATTCATTAATTGTCATAGGTTATCCAAATGCCACATTGTTAATTGCTCCATCAGTATCAATAATTTGTAGTGTTCCTGAAAGAACTCGATTCTCAAAAGATGTAAATGTAACTTTAACAGAAACTACATTAGGAATAGTAAATGCCGCCGTTGTTAATTGTAAATTAACAAATTGCAAAGGCGGAAATAATCCTAAAATATTTTGCCAATAAGGTAATCCTAAACTATTATCATACCAACATTCACCTAAAAATGTTCTAGTAGCTGAAGCTACATCTTGAGCAATAGAATAAGGCGCATCAGCTAATGCAATATTTCCATTTATATCTAATACAAGGTCCCATGCGGATTGGTCTAGTAATAATGAGTTTTGAATTATTGTCATTTTTAACCTTTATTACATCGGACTACTTGGAGTACCAGTATTACCGCCTTGTGGGTCAGAATGTGTATGACTATTATAAATAGACCGCATCTGAGCCATTGAATGAGTATTAGTAGCTGAATTATCTATAATATCACCACTCACTTTTAAAATTGGCGTATTCATTGTAACACTTGTAGAAGAATTTACGATTGCAGTTGGAGCATTTACAGTTACATTTACTGGAGAGGTAATTGTTATGCCTGAACTATTAAATTGAACATATTGTGTGGGAGCTGAACCAATGATTGTCATAAGATAAACTATATCTGACATATCATTTTTACGAGTAGAACCGGGAGCAGATACTTTTTTTGCATTTTTAACTGTGGAAATATCCCTATCGCAAACAGTCGCAATCCCAATATCACCCACTACAGGGTCAAGAATAATCCCATTACTACCGCCCTGTATTCTCATATAAGGAACATTATAAATTATTCCATGTGGCATTAGATTTTTATTGCCATCCATGCCACTAACTAATGGTTGTACATTTACATATCCAATAGGTGAAACTCCCCCTGAATTAGTAACTGCTTGAACTATTACAGGCATAGCAGTTCTTAATCCCGACATGGCGGCTGTCATAATAAAATTTAATCTACCAATATCGGAAGAATTATCAGCAGGGACTAGATTATTAATTATATTAGTTTGCTGTGACATAATATGAACCTTGACCTTGAGAACGCCTATTTAATCTAACACTTGTAAACCAAGCCCCGTCTATTGTTAGTGTACTTAATTCATGTGTAACAACATGAGCATCCCATTCCCCATTTGCTTTAATAATGGATGATGTTAAATTCACTTTTCTTCCATTTGATAACGCTTCATTAAATTCAGTCTTAATAAAAAAACCTTGCGCCCAATAAACAGGATACCCAACTAATCCAGTTTGAGGACTTATATCAATAATCACATCATCTATATTCCCATCATTAGACCAAATGGATACAGTATTATTTTCTATTTTATATGGAAAACAAGCGGCTTTAGCTACAGTTTTAATTTGGTCAATAATAGAACCACTTAAATACTGGTTGGTAATAATTGCATGAGCATTATTGTTAAAATTTTTGAATGACCAATTACTCCCCATTGATGCAGTTAATGAGGCAATAATATCTTCAGCATTTTTTGACCCGTTGTAACTGTTAGGAGCTACGCTCGTTGATTTTTCATAGTAGCCTGAAGCGGCAGTTACAACAAAACAAACTTCAGGAATAGCAGAAAAATCAATAAAACTTGATTGAATGTGTCCTGAAAAAACTTGTATTAAAGGCTTACCTTGATTTCCAACAACTACAGTTATGCTAAAATTATTCACCGATACTAAATTCGCACCTGCACTGGAATATTGATTCATTTGCTCTAAAGTCATACCATAGACTTTAAGTTGCAATTGACCGATAGAATTTGTTCCACCCGGATTGCTGATAACTGCTTGACATTTTAACCCTTGTAAATTTACATCTCCAGTTGTTGCCCCAGAGAATTGTAAATTTATTTGTCTAATAGCAAAACTCATACTTCGTAAACCAATAAATATTTAGAATTTAATCCTGTATAAACAGGGTCAGTTTGACCTGAAGTATCAAAGAAAAATAATTGACCAGTAAATCCTAAATAAGACTCTCTAACTAATCCAACTAGATTTAAACAAATCATTGAATTTACAATTTGAGTTCCATTAAGATTTAAGTCAAAAAATAAACCTGTATTTTTTTGATATAAATTAATAACACAATTTTGCGTTCCTAATTGAACATTAAATGATTGTGAGGCAATAGAATTAACAGGAATTATTTGTATCATTTTATTCTCATGTAGAAACTAAAATTGATGGAATTACAACAGGCGGATTAAGTGGAGATACTTGCCCATTAATGTAAGTAGAAGCCCCACTAGGTTCAGTAGTCGTTGGAGTTGCTTGTTGAGCAATTATAACTTGTTGAAACCATAATTGAGCAATAATTAAAGAAACACCTTGTTTGGCTTCTCTACGATAATCTACATGAACTAAATTACAATTCTGATAAGTAAAGTTTGGAGTAATTACATTAATTAGTGTTA
>Ga0316227_1001564_pt1 | contig 23898 bp, 22 predicted proteins | sample TBH18019metaG_FD_206012 | JGI IMG/M metagenome (GOLD analysis project Ga0316227, IMG submission 206012) | Freshwater microbial communities from Trout Bog Lake, Wisconsin, USA - TBH18019 | ecosystem: Environmental > Aquatic > Freshwater > Lake > Hypolimnion/Profundal zone | place: USA: Wisconsin... | reverse complement strand
GGCAGACGGCATGTATAGTGTGACGGTGTCGAATCCGCTTTTCTTCACTTATCAGGTCAACTCGGCCGTACCGACGAGCTCCAATCCGCTTTTGACGAGCACGAGCTTGATGGTTACAGCGTTGGTCGGTCTGCCGTACAACTACAATCAAGTACCGATTACTGGGGTCTGAGAATGGCGAACATTACCTTAACCAATCTGCCCACGGTAACCGGTTTGAATGGAACTGAACCACTTCTTGGTGTTCAATCCAGCACGTCCGTACAGATTACAACCGGTCAGATTGCTGCTCTTTCAAAAGGCGTGAGCACCCTTCCGTTTCCTGTTTCCATTGGTGGAACAGGCGATACGACGCTGACCCAATATGGCTTGATGTTTGGAAACGGGACGAATCCTGTCGGCACTGTGACGCCACCCACTGGGAGCAACTATGTTTTGGTGGCGTCTGCTGGATCCGCTCCATCATGGCAACCAACGATTCCGGTAACTGCGGGTGTTGATAGCGTCGCCTTTGGCACGACCGGCCTTACGCCTGTCGCGGCCACTGCTGGCGTGGTCTCTGTGGCGTTTGGCACGGTTCCAACTGCGGCTGGCATTTACAGCCCTGCGACGAACCAGATCGCTCTCAGCACGAACAGCACACAGCGTCTTTTGATCGATGCTACTGGTGCTGCCACCTTCTCTACATCCGTCACTTCACCATTGCTGATCGCCACGGCTTCGCGCACGTCAACGGCCACGACAGGCGCAATCAGCTATGGCACGAACGGTTTCTCTGACGTTGACGTGCTGGCATCGTTCCAGTCGAGTGTGAACAGCTATAATCAGGTCACGATCCAGAACACGTCGAACGGTTCTGTCTCGTCCGCCGAGTTTATTGTCTACAATGACCAAGGCACCGCTGCGACGAACTATGCCACGGTCGGCATCAATTCATCGGGATATACTGGCACGGGGTCAATCAACGCGCCGGGCTATGGTTATTTCCTAACAGGATCAACCGATCTTGTCCTTGGCACGATTGGCGCGAATGCGATCCATTTTGCCGTTAATAGCGGCGCAACGGATGCTATGACGATCTCGGCGGCAGGAATCACGACCATTGCCAGCGCTATTATCACATCGCTCACGACCCCGCTTCTCATTGGCGGAACGACAGCATCGTCCACGCTGACGTTGGAATCCACGTCTGGCGCGGGTACGTCTGATAGCATTATCTTCAAGACGGGTAGTCAGGTTGAACGTATGCGTATTGATACCAACGGCAACGTAGGTATTGGGACAAGTTCGCCAGCGACTAAACTAAACGTATATACAGGATCTGCTACAAACACATTTTTGAGGGTCATTAATACTGCCGGAACCATTGATTTTGGTGTGCTATCCACTGGTGAAGCCTATGGGGGATATTCCACTAATACAGTGTATTATGGAACGTCTGCTGCATATCCAGCGCTTATTTACACTAATGCTGCCGAACGTATGCGCATCGACTCCAGCGGCAACGTAGGTATTGGGACGACTTCGCCGCAACAGAAATTAGATGTGCGCGGCAACATGATTATGCCGAGCGGGTTCATTTTTGGATCGCTTAGCGGAACGACAACTGGCTCAATTAATCTTTGTGCTGGCCCATCATTTAATGCTGGTGGAGCATCAATAGCTACGCGAGGCATTACAAACGGTTATAACAACGGCGGCATAGAGTTTTACACAGGCTCTGGAGCAACTGGTGCAGAAGCCATGCGCATCGACTCCTCCGGCAACGTCAGCATCGGCGGTTCTGGAACGTCAACTGGCGTCAATCTGCTTACCAATGCCCAAATTACAGGCGGCACGACGGCATACGCCCATTTGAATAGTGGCGTTGTTCAATCTGGCGTTACCACGTCTGCGATTGGATATGCCAGCTCCATATCATCAGCCGCTGCTTCATTTACGACGGCAACGTCTATTCATTTTTATGCTGCACCAAATGCTGGCGGAGCTGGTTCAACTATTTCAGCTCAATATGGTTTTTTAGCAGAATCAACACTTGGAACTTCTGGCGCTGCAACTGTAACTACTGCCGTTGGATACGGTGGAAACATTGCAGCAGGAACCAACCGTTGGAACCTATATATGGGCGGCTCGGCCAACAATTATATGGCTGGCAACCTTGGCATCGGTTCAACAAATCTAACAGCATACAACCTTAATGTTGGTGCAAATATCACAGGCGCGACAACGGCTGCATCTATTTTAATTGGCGGTGCTGTGCAATCCGGCGTGACGGCTAATGCCATCGGTGCATATAGCGCGATGCTACTGGCGGCTTCTGTCACCACATCAAATGCTATTCATTTTTATGCGAATCCTTCAGTCGGTGGCGCTGGTTCAACAATAACAACCCAGGTTGGGTTCCTAGCGGAATTTACCATTGGAACGCAAGGTGCGGCGACTGTCACCAATGCCTATGGGTTCTTTGGAAGCCTTGCATCCGGCGCGAACCGCTGGAACCTATATATGAATGGAACCGCCAACAATTATATGGCTGGTGCGCTTGGCGTAGGCACGACCACGGTCGGCGTTGCGGGTTCGATCAATGCCATTGGCGCAATTACATTCCAAACAACTACCAATAACCAGTCTTACACCACCACTGGTGCCGGCACGATTACGATCTCTTCCGGTACGCTCGGCACGATCAACAACATGTCGATTGGTGCGACGACAGCATCGACCGGCGCGTTTACGACGGTCACTGGCTCGACCAGCATCCTTTCGACGGGTGCTGGCGGCGTGGGCTATGCTACGGGCGCTGGTGGCGCTGTAACGCAGCTCACATCACGCACAACGGGTGTTACGCTCAACAAGACCAGCGGCGCTATCACGATGTTTACGGCAGCAGGTTCGGCCACTGCCGCAACCTTTACTGTGACCAATAGCACGGTTGCTGCGACTGACACGATTAGTTTAAGCATGAAGACATCCACGAACTTATACAATCTTCTTGTTACTGCGGTGGCAGCTGGCTCGTTTAACATCACGTTCTACACGACTGGCGGCACGACTTCGGACACTCCAGTCATCAACTTCAACGTAATCAAAGGCGTGGCGGCATAATCATGGCAAACACATACACCTGGATCGTCAACAACATGGTTTCATATCCGCAAGCTGAAGGGCTTACGGATGTTGTTGTTACTGTCAATTGGACCTGCAATGGAACCGATGGAACATATAATGGGGCGCTCGGTGGCTCGACCGGCATTAGGCTTGATGCAACCGGCCCCTACACGCCTTATTCCGAATTGACCGAGGAGCAGGTCGTTGGTTGGGTAAAAGCCTCTCTCGGCCCTGATCAGGTGAATGCAACACAAAATGATGTTGCAGCTCAAATCGCCAACAATTATTATGTTTCTACCATTCTACCGAATCCTTGGGGCTGATTATGGATATGCAGACCGTTTACAACCTTCTCGGCGGAGCAGCGCTCGCGGTTTTTGGCTGGTTTGCCCGAGAACTTTGGGGTGCTGTGAAAGCGCTTCAAAAAGATCTGCATGAAATGGAAATTCAGGTTTCCACGACTTATGTAACTCGCGAGGACTATAAAGCTGATATGCGTGAAGTCAAAGATATGCTTGGAAAAATTTTTGACCGGCTCGACAACAAGCAGGATAAATAAACGCCATGACAACGAGCACCAATAAAAACTTTCAAGAGCCGAATTCGGCCTCCCTAAATTGGGACGCGCCGCTCAATAGCAATTTCTTGGCGATTGATCAGGCGATGGGTTCGCCTTTTACTGTTTATGTTGGAACAGGCTCTTCGTCAACAACTTTGACTGCCAATACCGCGACTCAAACGGTCAACGGGAACCCTATTTATTGGTATGATGCTCAACAGTTAATTATTCAAAGCGGCACGAGTTCAGGAACAAGCAATTTATCTGCAAACGTAACAATTACGCTCCCAAACACGCTTACGTCGGGGACGTTTGGTGGAGCATGGATTGTTCGTAATGCGATTTCTTCCGCTCAGCAGGGCACTTACACTGTAACGATTGTTGGAGGAAATGGCTCTGGGGCGGGTGTTACGATCCCAAATGGTTCTTCTGCTTTTATTTATACAGACGGAACAAACGTTTATTTTTCAAGCACAAATTTTGCATCGGTTGCGACAACTTCTGTTACGACGACGACAACTTTAGGGTCTGGTGTTTTTGGTTCGACCGTTTTTGTCACAAGCTCCGCTGCCTACACTATTACATTCCCCACACCAACCGGGAATAACGGAGCTTATTTTTCGATTTATGCCAGCGGGATTACGCCAGCAAACGTTGTTACGCTTTCAGGTTCATTTATTGTTCCTTCTCAAACGGCAGTTTCGTCTATTTCTTTGGCCTCTTATGGGAGCAATTACCTTTATACGTTTCTTTCAAATGGAACGAACTGGTATGTTTTTCAGTCGCCAGTCGCAAGCAACTCGTCGGGGCGCGTTTCGCCAAGAGTTTACAGCGCAGCGACGCAAAGCAGCCCTTGGGCCTGGAACAGCGACCCCTATGATCAGCTTGAATTGACAGCCCTTTCGACTGCTTTGACGATCAGTGCGGACGCAGGAACCCCGGTCGACGGTCAGAAAGCTATTTTCCGCATAAAAGACAATCTTTCAATTGTTTCATTTACAGGAACGACAACCACAACGACCTTGACGACCACGACCTCTGTTACGCTTGTCGCAGGTTCTACTTTAACTTTGGTTTCGACTGGCGCGGTGATTGGAACAGTAACGACAGGTGGAACCGGAACCTCTTTTGCAATTACAGGCGGCGTTGCAAATACTTCTGTTGCTATGAATGCGACTCCTCCAGGCTATGCACTGACATGGACGACCGGTTCAGCAAAATCATTTGAACCCGTAGGGATTTCTCTTCCAACGGTGACAACACCAACAAAAATTACTTATGTTGGATTCATTTATAATGGAGCTGCATCTCGCTGGGATGGCGTTGCATCTCTCACACAGGCATAAAAATGATCATTTTGTCCAATCAACCAAAGGTTTTATTGCCAATTCCGAAATGGCAATGGCGCTCGCCCTCTCAGGCGCAACCAAAAGACCAATTTGGCAACGATGTTCAAATTACGCGGTTCAGTATTTCTTCACGATTAAACGATGGGTATGAAATTTGGAAAGGCTGGTTTGATGACCGTGATGATGCGGATGCTTTTCTTTATGCCGCAATTTCCGGAACACTTAAACAGCAGCCAGCCCTTTGGCGCTTATCCTCCCCGGCATGGGCACCTTCTTTTCATACGGATGTAACATTTTATTTTGCAGTCAACATTTTTTTAACTTCGAACACGGTTTCCAATTGGATTGTTCCACTTGATTGGAATCAACAAGCTAATAAAGTTCAAATCGTTGGTGCTGGTGGTGGTGGCGGTTCGGCAGATTCTAACAATTTTCAAGCAGGTGGTGGTGGTGGTGGCGCTTATGCCACTTCAAGCAATTTGTCATATATCTCAGCTGGAAATTCGGTTCCATATGTTGCTGGAGCAGAAGGAGCGGCGGGCGTTGGAACCTCCGGCGGCTCGAATAACGGCGGAAATGGTAGCATTTCTTATTTTTATTCTGCAACGACTATCGCTGCAGCGGGTGGTTCCGGCGGACAAGGAAATTATCAAGGTAGCTCTGGTGGCGCTGGCGGAAAAGTCGCTGCCAGTTATGGATCATTATTGCATGCTGGTGGCCATGGTGGCAATGGAAGTGTACAAAATGGTGGCGGCGCAGCTGGTCCTTCTGGAGCAGGTTTATCCACAGGGGCGGGTGACAATGGTGTTACGGCTTACGGGGGAGCTCAAAGCACCGGCACTGGAACGTCAGGAACGCAATTCGATTCAACGCATGGTTGTGGCGCCGGTGGCGGACAACCTACCGGAGCACAGCAAACTGGCGGTGCTGGAGGAAATTATGGCGGTGGCGGCGCAGGTGCATATGCTGGCGGCAGTCCAAATAATGGCGCAGCAGGATCTCAAGGATTAATTTACATTCAATATTCCGCTGGTATTGGGTTTTTGATGTTTTTTTAAAGGTGATTGATGGATCCATTTACCCTGATCGCTGGAGCGACGGCTTTATATAACACGATCAAGTCAGCCGTCGATGCCGGTCAGGACGTGATGGATACTGCCGATAAAGTCGGCGCATTGTTTGCTCGTGTGGCGCAGGTCGTTCAGCTGACTTCGGCTCCTCGCAAGAAAAAGCTGTTCCAATCTCAAGCTGATTTTGAGGCCGAAGCCGTCAAACTATACGCCGCAAAAGCCAAAGCCCAAAAGATGGCTGCTGAGGTCAAGAACATGTTTGTTTCGACCTATGGAGCAGCAGCATGGGACGGAATTCAAAGGCAAGTTATTGAAATGCGGAAAGATGCGGCAAGGGAAACTGCGGCCGCATTAAAACAGCAGCAAGAGATGCAACAAGATCTGATCATGATAAGTAGCATTATCGGATTTTTGGTGTTTGGTATTGGCGCGATCGGCGTCATTTTTTTATTTACGGTGAAATAATGCTAAAAGCACTTAAACATCTGTTCACAGGTGTGGACAACGAAACATGGGACATCGGCCGAATTCTTTGGGCCAAAATGTCTGTCGTTTATTGCGCAGTCAGTGCATATCACGCTGTCGCTCATGGCAATTTTGATCCCCAAAATTGGGCCATTGGTGCTTCAGCAATTCTCGCTGGCGGTGGCGGTGCGCTTTCATTGAAATCAAAAACGGAGCCGGGAAATGTTCCTCCTGTTTCTTAATCCTTGGGTTCAACGCCTTTTTATCGTTCTTGCGCTTGTCGCGGGTTATGCCTATTGGGCAAACCGCGAAAAAAGCATTGGCGCCGAAACAGAGCAAGCTCGCGAAGAGGCAATCGCAATTCAGCATGAGCAAAAAATTGATGCGGAAGCGGCTGCCGTCGATCAGTCAGTTGCGAAAGATCCAACTCCTCAAGACACTTTAGAAAAACAATGGAGCCAGCCATGAAAGTAAGTAAGTTATTTACCGTCGTTTTGATGGTTAGTTTCCTTTCTGCCTGCATGAAGCCCGAAACAAAAATCGTCGACACTTCTTGCGATTGGGTAAAACCTATTTTTGTTCGCAAAACCGACAAACTTTCGACCCCAACCGCTAGCGAGATTCTCGCCCACGACGATAAGTGGAAACAATTTTGCGGAGAAAAATAATGGCTGCGAGTAATTTTGCTCAATGTTTTGCGCTCGTTTTGAAAGAAGAAGGCGGATACGTTAATGATCCGCTCGATCCGGGCGGAATGACGAATCTCGGTGTTACGAAGCGAGCATGGGAAGCTTATGTCGGGCATGAAATCGACGAAGAGACGATGCGCGGACTGACGCCTGATCTTGTCATGCCATTTTACAAAACCCAATACTGGGATAAAAATCACGGCGATGACCTCCCTTTGGGAGTTGATTATGCGGTGTTTGATTTTGAAGTGAATTCAGGCGATGGGCGAGCAGCGAAAGTTCTTCAGGCTTGTTGCGGGGTAACTCAGGATGGAGCCATTGGTCCTGCCACATTAGCAGCGGTTCAGTCAATCAGTCCCATTGACTTATCGGCGCAAATCTGCGATAATAGGCTCGCCTTCTTGCAATCTTTGCCAGGGTGGGCACATGATGGCCATGGTTGGGGCAACCGGGTTTCTTTTGTTAAAGATATTTCTGCAAAAATGGCCGAATAGGTGACTCGATGGCGACCGCTCTAACTTACAATGACTACATCACGCAAGTTTCAACGATGTCGGTCGTTCCATTGGATCCAACTCAAACTTCTCCTGTTGCGACAACCGATCCAAATTTTGAAGCGATCGTTCCTTCAATGATCAGCTATGCGGAAGATCGCATTCAACGCGATTTGGATTTTTTATCGACCCAAACCTCGATCGTTTATACTTCAGGCCCAGGCGGGGCTTCTCCCCTTATTTTTGGAAGCAGTTCGGTTTTTTCAATTCCATTGAGTAGTTTTATTACGATTCAAACACTTCAAATTTCGGTCGCTGGGACATCGACTGATTATTCTCCTCCGCTTGTTCCAACGTCAAAAGAGTTTATTCAAAATGTTTATGGATACAATTCTTCGGTTCAAGGGATGCCGCAATATTTTGCTATGTACGGGGCCGATGGAACTTCGCCTTTGAATTGGCAAATTTTGCTTGGGCCGACTCCGGATCAGGCTTACGATCCATTGGTAACTGGAACAATTCGATTTACGCCAATGGATTCGACCAATGGCGGAACAAACACGACATTTATTAGCACCTATTTGCCTGAAATTTTCATCATGGCTTCAATGATTTATATCTCGGCTTATCAGCGTAACTTTGGGCGCCAATCGGATGATCCGGCAATGGCCCAGAGCTATGAAAGTCAATATCAGGCTTTGATCAAAGGGGCGACCGTCGAGGAATTTCGCAAGAAATTTCAATCTTCTGCTTGGACACCTTATTCTCCTTCTCCTATCTCTTCGCCAACGAGGTAATTAATTATGCCTCATGCAACGATGAAATTAATTCCTGGAGTCGATACAACAAAAACGCCAGCTTTGAACGAAGCGGCGTTTTCCTCCTCTCAGCTTATTCGATTTCAGCCTGATCGAAATGGAATGGGCCTTATTCAGAAGCTCGGCGGCTGGGTAAATTGGGCGCCAGGTATAAACATTTCTTCTCAAATCAACGAGCTTCATGCTTGGGAAGATTTGAACGGACAGCAGCGCCTCGCGATTGGGGCACAAAACGAACTTTCGTATATTACCAGCCCTTCGCAAACTTACACCAATATAACTCCAGAACTAAACGCAGCTAACGTTTCATTAACGACAGCAGTTTCTCAATCAGTAACATTTACCACAAGCAACGGAATTACCGTTTCGAGCCTTTGGGGAATCGGAACAGCGGTTTATTTTACATCGACCTCCGGAAATGTTATTGCAAATACAGTATATTGGATTTTTAGCGCTTCTGCTGGAGTTATTACGCTTTCTGCAACTCCTTGGGGCGGAGCGCAAGCGGTTTTTGCTACGGGAGTAACCTCCGGTGCAAATACTATGTCTGTTGCGCCTTTTGCGATGGTCGCAAACTCACCTTATGTTTATATTACGGATACCGCTTTGGGTGTTCAAACAGGTGTTTCGGTCGGTTCGGACGGAAGCGGAAACGTCCTCGTCACCGCGACAACCACTCCTGTTTCAACAACGCAAATTTATTTCACCGGTTCAATTACAGGCTCCTCAATTGCAGCAAATACGCCTTATTACGTTTTACCGGTTTCTTCGAATACGTTTAATCTTTCGCTAACTTCTGGCGGAACCGCGATTGTAAATTCGGCAACCTCTGCGACGAATTTAACGCTTTACAATCCGAATCAAATCCAAACAGGATTTAATATTAATATTCAAACTCCTATCAGCATCCAAACGATTTTGCTGAGCGGAGTTTATTCTGTTATTGGAGCTTTGAGCGGTAATCAATTTTTTAGCGTTTATGCGATTCAAGCCAATGCTTCTCCTGCAAGCGCTTCTGTCGGTGTTGCGACTTCATTGGCCAATGGGCCGCTGCTTCCACAATTTTCCACCAATTCTGGAACAACAACCGTAACGGTTACCGAATATAATCAGCCTTATATTAACGGACAAACCGCTTCGTTTTTGTATCCAACGACATCGAATGGGGTTACAATCTATGGGAATTATATCGCGACTTTGGACGCGACAAATCCTTCTTATAGATATACAATTAGTTCTTCTTCCCCGGCGACCGCCTCTGCTAGTTTTTATATGAACAATGGCAATGCTCACATTGTTTATTATTACAATATCCCATCTCTTTATGGTGCAAGCGGATATGGTTCAGGGGAATACGGTGGTTACGTTGGTTATCCTGGCAGCCCAGCCGCAACGCAATTAAGCACCATAACCTCTGTCGCGAGTCAAACTGTTACAATTGCTCAACCTGCTTCTCCGGCGGTCATAACAGTTTCTGGCAATGCGCCTCCGAATGGAACAGCCTTAACATTTACAGTTAGCTCCGGAGGCTCCCTTCCGACCAGCCTTACACTTAATACGATTTATTATGTCGTCAATTCATCTTTGAGCACGACATATAACGTTTCGATGACGCAAAATGGATCTCCAATAAGCGTTACGGCGGGAGGTTCCGGAACTTTCACTGCGAACTATACAAATTACGCATATATCACCCTCAGCACGGCAAATTCCAATGTTGCGCTAAATCAGCTTGTTACTGGAAGCGCTATCTCCCTAAATAACCAAGGGCTTTATCCGTATATCACAAGTGGAAGCGGAACTGTTTGGTATTTGAGCATTACGCCGGGTGGTATTTCGGGCAACACGACAACCTCGTCATTTACCGCTTCTTTTTTTACTGCTTCCGTCGGATATGGCCTTGGGATAAAAACGAGCTATCCGAGCGGAATTCCTTTGTCGGGTGTTTCCGATTGGGTAATTAATAATTTTGGCGAAATTTTAATTGCCAATCCTGAAAATGGTCCGATCTATTATTGGTCTCCGACGAATAATACGACGGATGCGTTCCTTCTCGCAAACGCGCCGCTTCTGAATCATGGCATTTTTATTGCGATGCCTGCACGTCAGCTCGTGGCTTATGGCTCAACGGCCACTGGCATTCAAGACCCTCTCCTTATTCGTTGGTCGGATGCCGCAGATGCGACGACTTGGATTGCCTCCGCAAACAATCAGGCAGGAAGCTATCGCATCCCAGAAGGAAGCAGCATCGTCGGCGGAATTCAAGGCCCGCAACAAGCCCTGATCTGGACAAACATTTCAGTTTGGGCGATGCAATATGTTGGCGGTTCGAATGTTTATGGATTCAATAAAATCGCAGACGGAATGGGCCTCATCGGTAAAAAGGCTGTCGGAATTCTTGGTGGCAATGTTTATTGGATGTCTCCCGAAAAATTTTGCATGCTTTCCTCGACCGGCCCTCAGCCATTGGCTTGTCCGGTTTGGGATCAAATCTATCAGAATATCAACACAAACCTTTATTCCCTCATTCGTTGCGCAACGAATTCGACGTTTGGGGAAGTGACTTGGTATTATCCGACGACCGGCAGCTCCTACAACAATGCCTACGTAAAATATAATGTTTATACCCAGCAGTGGGATTATGGCACGTTGGCAAGAACCGCTTGGGTCGATCAGTCTGTTCTCGGAACTCCGATTGGCTCCGACAACAAAGGCTACATTTATCAGCATGAAGTCGGTTACGATAATGATATTAATCCAATGGTTTGTTCATTTCAAACCGGATACATTCAGCTGAACGAAGCGGACAACCTTGTTTTCGTCGATCAGATTTGGCCCGATTTCAAATGGCAAACAGCGGATGGGGCCACCAACCCGATTCAGCTCTATATGACTTTTTATGGAGCGGACTATCCCGATGGGCCGCAAACGGCCTATGGCCCATATTACATGGACCAGAACGTCCAGTATATAAGCTGCAGAATTCGCGCTCGTCTTCTTTCGATTTCTGTAACAACCGTTGACCAAAGAGGAACCGCCTCTTTGAATACTTTTTTCCGAATTGGCGCAATAAGATATCGCTATCAACTGGATGGAAAATTCTAATGGCTGCAAGTTTAGACGATATCCTAACAACACAGAAAAACGGCGTTCAAGCAATCAATGCCTACGTCAGCGCAATCAATCTGCACGCCGGTACGAACAACACAAAAAAGGTTGCCGCCTCGACAACGTTTCTTGTAAAATCTTCTTCTGGTTGGTTGGCAAATGTTAGTATCATCTCAACTGGTGATATTGTAACTTTTTACGATACGAACAGCACAACAAACACGACCGGGAATGAAATTTGTGTTATCCCTGGAACAAACCTCGGTGTTGTCCAGATTCAAATTCCTTTTGCGACTGGGCTTGTTATGAAAACTGGCACCCCTACCGCTTCTGCCACATACACTTGAGGTCGCAAAATGCCGCTGGAACACGGAAAATCGAAACAAACGATCAGCCATAACATCTCGGAAATGATCCACGCCGGTCATCCACAAGATCAGGCGATTGCGGCGGCACTGAACACCGCCCGTCATACAAAAGCCGGTGGCGGAGGTTTGTACGCGAACATACACGCGAAGCAACAGCGCATCGCCCATGGCTCGAAAGAACATATGCGGAAGCCTGGCCAAAAAGGCGCACCGACTGCTGAAGCGTTCAAAGTTTCTGCTCGGACAGCAAAAGCCGAAGGTGGCCCATTCGCCGACATGAATTATGACAAAGGCGACATGTCCTACGTCCATTCGGATCAGCCTGTCCGCCACATGGTCCATGAAGGCCCGATCCATTCCCCGGTCGCAGGGCGCACCGACCATCTGCCGATGAATGTTGAGTCTGGGTCGTATGTTATCCCGGCCGACATCATCTCGTCCATGGGCGAAGGAAACACGATGGCAGGGTTTAAGATCGCCCGGCGCATGTTTAGTTCGTCACCTTATTTCAATCAGCAGAAACAACCCTACACAGCTTCCCCCTCGCCCTACACCGAGGGAAAACCATACGGCGCTCGTGCGAGCGGCGGAAGAGCTCCAGTCGAAATCGTTGCGGCTGGCGGAGAATATGTAATTTCTCCGGATGATGTTACGCGCCTTGGAGATGGCGACATTGATCACGGACACGAGATCCTCGATCATTTTGTCAAAGGCTATCGTAACAAGACGATAAAAACACTCCAGAAACTTCCTGGGCCAAAGAGGGACTAATCGAATATGGATAATGAATTAAGCGTTCGCGTCGGAACCGCTGAAGATGTCGACGGAATGATGCAGCTTGCGCTCGCAGCTTGCGAGGAAAACGGTTTGACAAACCCAAACCCCGCTAAGCTCCTCAATGAGATTTGGGCCGGGCTGACACGTCAGCATGGGATCGTTGGAATTATCGGTCATCCGGGTGAACAGTTCGAGGCAGCAATTTTGCTGAGAACGGAGCCTTTGTGGTATTCTGATGATTTAACGATTGTCGAACGGGCGATTTTCGTTCATCCTGAGTATCGCAGTGCAAAGGGTGGGCGTGCTCGAAAACTTTGTGAATTCGCAAAACAGGCAGCAGAAGTTTTGCAGATTCCATTGGTGATTGGAATTCTTAGCTCTCAACGAGTCGAAGGCAAGGTTCGACTTTATGAGAGGCAGTTTGGGCCTCAATCTGGGGCTTATTGGATTTATGGCAAAAAGACCGGCGAATGGCAAAATGATGCCGCCGAGACTTTGACGGAGCATTGATATGGGTGGCAAGACCGGTACGACGACGCAAAGCGTTCAAATCCCACCAGAGGTTTTGGCTCGCTATAATGCAGTGAACGCGAACGCTCAGCAGGTCGCGCAAACTCCATTTCAAAATTATAGCACAGACCCAAATGCGTTCGTTGCGCCGATCAACGCTCAGCAGCAGCAGGGCATTTCGGATATTAATAAATATGCGAATTCAGCTCAGCCGGTTTTGAGTCAAGTCGAGCAGGGCTTCACGCCGCAAGGTTTTGCTTCCGGCGTTCAAGGCTACATGAACCCATTCTTGCAAAATGCGGTTGGCTCAACTGTCGCGCAAATGAACAATGTTAATCAGCAGCAGCAACAGCAAATGCTGGGTTCTGCTATTGGTCAGGGAGCGTTTGGCGGTGATCGAGCCAACATTGGCCTGGGGAATCTTGAAAACCAGCAGAATCTCGCCCTTGGCCAAACCATTGGCGGCATGGAAAATCAAGGTTTTCAAAACGCTGCCCAAAATTATATGACCGGATTGGGCCAAGAAGGAACTTTCGCACTTCAGGGACAACAGGCTGGTCTTGCCGGATCTCAAGCAGAACTCGGCGCAGGAACGCTCGAACAGCAAACTTCACAGGCTGGCAATACAGCGCTCTACAATCAGTTCCTGCAAAAACAAGCCTATCCATTCCAAACTGCTCAATTCCTCGCGAACATCGCAGAAGGAACAGGCGCACTTTCCGGCAACACGACAACAACAACTCAGCCAATGTCGGTGTTTTCGGATCGTCGTTTGAAACACGATATCAAACAGGTCGGCACATCAAAAAATGGTCTCCCGATTTACAAATTTAAATATAAAGGCGACCCAACTGAACAAACGCATATCGGCTACATGGCAGATGAAGTCGAAAAAGTCCACCCAGAGGCCGTCGGGCTTTCGGGCGGATACAAAACGGTCGATTACGAAAAAGCCTCGCGAGCAGAAGGCGGCGCAGTCAACATTGAAAATGAAGGCATGAGCTATGGTCTCGGGGGCCGCGAGCATCACGCAATGGGCAATGCTGTCGGTCAAGACTACAGCCCAGGATATTACGATCCCTACAACATCAACAACATCGTTTCCAAGCACGCCGCAATGTCGGAAGATATCGGCAAAGGTTATGTCCCGACCGCTCGTCAGCTTTCGGCTGGTGCGCCCGGCTCGCGTGTTCCGGGAAGCCTTCCTGTAAATAATCAGCTCATTCGTCCAGCTTCTGCTGGAGCGCTCCCTCCGAGCGCTTTGGAGCAAGGTTTGGGTGCAGTAGAAAAAGGCAAAAATATTGCGGAACTTTTTCAATCGAAAACAGACAAACATGATGCAGGATTTTTTCGCCAAATTTACGATAATTTAACAGCGAAAAAGGGCGAAACCCAAGGCAATCAAAATTCAAAGAGCCAAACGCAAGGCGCACAGGCTCCAGTCGATCCAACAAATAATCCTCCTGCAACAAATCCTAAAACCAGCGATGCGGATACCCTTCAGGACAACTCGAAGCAGGTTGCGGCCGCAGACCCGGCGCAAATGGGCCTTGCTGCAGCGGACGGTCAAATCGCAACAGGCGACCTTCTTGCTTCGGCTCATGGCGGACGGATTCATCGCGATATGGGCGGAGGGACTCCGGAAGGTCTTTACAGCGCAGATCAGCAAGGATCGTTGGATATTCCTGACGAAAAGTCGAACTTAAAACTTAATCAGCAAGCAAACCTTCCAGGTTCAATGGGCGACCCAACGATAAAAGATCTTATGGCGCTTGCATCTTTAGCAAGAATGTTTGCTTCGGGCGGTCGAGCAGGATACGCCGGTGGCCAAACTGTCAAGCCGAACTCCTCCTCCGACCCAGCGACTGCGCCCGATGACACTTCGTCCGATCCAAATGACATTGGAAATCTGCTTTCTGCGCTCGGAAAGATCGAAAGCGGCGGAAACTACGGCGCTCTTGGCCCAACGACCAAGTCGGGTGATCGGGCTTATGGCAAATATCAGGTTATGGGCTCAAACGTTCCTCAGTGGACGCAAAATACGCTTGGACGCTCTTTGTCACCGGAAGATTTCCTTGCTGATAAAAATGCTCAGGAAGCCGTTGCGAAAAACTATTTTGGCGATGCTTTGAAAAAATACGGAACTCCGCAAGATGCTGCTTCCGTTTGGTTCACAGGCAAGCCGCTTTCGAAAACGAATCAGCAGACCTCGGACGTGACGGGGACGACCGTTCCGAAATATGTTCAGCGTTTCAATAAAGCTGCTGGCCTCGGTCAAACTGCCGGTCTCGATCAGATCGGTGGCGGCAACGATCAAAAACCAGATTGGTTCAACCCGGAAGTCGTAGACAATTACAAGCGAATTCCTTCGACCGCGACCGCAGAAGACACGACCTCTCCTGCTCCTTTCGCAACAAAAACGGACGTGACAGAGGATGTTGCAACGGCTCCTTCTGCTCAACCTCAAGAGCAGCCTCGTCCCGGTTTGGCAGGAACAACAAAGTCGGGTGCCTACACGGACGAATCTCAGCAGGTCGGCCCGATTGGCAAAATGGCAAAAGGTTTGGCTGGTGAAAACTTCCCGACCTCCGAGAACCTTTGGGTTCCTCTTTTATCAGGTGTTGGAACGATGCTTTCGTCCCATAGCCCTTATCTCCTGCCAGCGATTGGCGAAGGCCTCGTCGGTGGAACATCGGCCTATATGGCGCTGAATAAGCAGCAGCCTGAAATTGCTCAACAGCTCGCCGAAACAAGGACGCAGAACGCCGCGACCGATTTGACGAGAGCAAAAGAGCAGGAAGTTTGGTCAGGAATTTCGTCGGACAGCATGAAGTTCTCTCCGCAAGGGGAGCTGTTCATCAAAGCTGTCGGCCCAGATGGAATGTATCACTGGGTGAGAGACCAAGACGCTCGTGCAGCAATGAAGAATGGCGATCTTATGATCGATCCTCGGACGCACATCGCAACCTCAAAAGTTGCTTTGCCAGAGGCTGATGTTAATTCTCTCGGCGGGAAACCAGCTCCGGGCCTCGGCGGCGGATCGACAACGACCCCAGGAGCTCCGGCAATTTCTTCAGCTCCTCTTCCGGCTCCTGCTGCAACCCCAGCTCCTGCTGCAACCCCAGTTCCTGCGGCGCCAACCGGCGTCGTTCCTCGCAGCGAGCCAAGTGTTGTTGCTCCGAAAAATGTTGGCCCAACAGCATTGTCGGATGAAGACAAAAAAGCTGTCGCGGAAGCCGCTCAAAGGATCGGGGCCGCTGGGCCAGGGTTCGCTGCAAAGAATTGGGGCGACAGTTTGACGGATTATGACGATGACGGAAAAGCCGCCCAGCTTCTCCGCCCACGGCTCTTGGAATATGCCGGTAACGTTTCTCAGCAACCCGCAAGCGGCGTTTATGCGCACGGAACAACGGCCCCATTGGTTCAGCCAATGGCCGGTGCGCTTCAGTCTTTGGCGAAAACGCTTGGATTGTCTGTTCCTGAATCGCTTCAAGGCGGTCTCGCCAATGAGGAAGCAATCGAAAAAGCTGTTGAAAACATGAGTCAGGCAGCTGCGAACTCCGGCAATCAAAGGGCAGTCTCTGCGCTTGAACACTTCAAAGCGACCTTCCCAACCAAATCGACGAGCCGTGAAGGTGCAGCCGAAAACGTCGCAACCATTCTTCAGCAAAATCAAAACAGCGCCGACATGCAAGAGGCTTCTTTGAACTGGAGAAATGCTGCGGCAGACGTTGATCCGCACATTGCGAATTTGACAGGCTCGCAGTTCGCGAATTGGTATTTTAAGAAAAATGGTCCAATGCTCGAAAGAGAGCATGATGCTTTGAAACAGATGATGCTTAATCCGATGACGACCAATGGCAAGCCCAATGGTCCTGTCATGGAGGATCCTGCAACAAAACAACCGATGACGGTTTTGCGCTACATTGTTAAAATGGGTCCAAACCTCGACGAGCCGCATAAAGAATGGATCCGGAAAAACTACGGAGACAATATCCTACGCTATTTCCCAAGCATTAAACAGTGATTTGAAGGAACAAAATTATGGCCGATGACGATCTTTCATTTCCTGTTCCAACTCAAGAAACTCCAGCCGACAGCGGAACGGATTTTTCATTGCCTTCAGGAGGCAACGTTGTTCCGCCTCCTCGCAAAGCGGAATATTGGAATACAAAAGACTTTCAAAGAGGCACAGGCTCAGGTCTGGAGCGTGGCGTCGCAGATGTTGTCGGCATGGGCGGAGATTTGCCGCAAACAGCTGGCAATATTTATGAACTGGCAATGCAAAAACTTCTGCAAAAATCGGGGTATCAACCTCCGGGTGGCCCTGATGTTTATAACAGAGGATATAGCGATATTGCTGCCGAAAATGAAATACTCGGCAAACCTATGTTGCCAACTTCTGAAGATATAAAAAAAGCCGTACCAGAAGAAACTGGTATCAATTATAAACCCACTTCCGAATGGGGAGAGCGTGCGCAGTCAGGAGCTGAATCTGCAGTTTCCAACCTTGTTGGTGGTCCAGAAGGCATGGCGGCTCGGGGAACAGCAGGTCTTCTTGGCGGCGTGTTCGGAACAACCGTTCGTCAAAATGTTGGCGACAGTCCTTATGCGGCGGTGCTTGGCCCGGCGGCGGACGTTTTCGGTCAAATGGCGACCGGACACGTTCTCGATGCCGTAAAAAATATTCCGACAACCGCTCGTTCTCAAGCGAACCTTATTGCCGCTCTGACTGCTGACTTTCAAAATGGAACTGCGAAAATTTCGCGTGCGCAGTTGGAAGACATGATCAAAACTGGTGTTCCGCTGAGCATTGCGGACATTGGTGGAACGGAAACTCGTGCAGCTCTCGAAGACGCTGCTTCGATCGTTCCAAGTAAAAAATATCCTGAAAATGCGGGACAGTATAATGCATCGTTGAACCCAAAACGAGGAAGCACCGTTGCGGGAGAAGACTCAAGGCTTGCTGATTCTCAGGCTCGAATGAATGAGGTGCTGACGAACGAAACAGGTGCTCCGCTCGATCCTGCTGCGATAACGGGGCAAATTCAAGATCAAGGTCGCAAAGAATTGAAAGAGGTTTACGACATTGCTCGTGATCCAACAAACATAAAATCCAACTCGATTTATGCATCTGAGCTCGATCCTGCAATTCAGCGAAACCCGATTTTTCACGATGCCGTCGTGAATGCGGAAGGTCGTGTTGCGAATGAAATCGACCCCACGCTTTTCAAGCAACCATCATGGTCCCCGACCACCGGCGAGCAACCGGGGAATATTGCATTTTGGGACATCGTGAAACGCGACCTCGATACCCAATGGAACAAAGCGAACATAAGCGGAGATAAAGACGCCGCTCGTCAAATTGATGCGGTTCGCAAACAGTTCGTCAATCACCTCGATAACGTTTCTCCGGAATATCAAGCCGCACGCGACAAAGCGAGTGAGTTTTTCGATTCGGTTTCTGCACCAGAGGCCGGTCAAAATTTTTACAAAAAAGCCGACTCGATGAAATCTGCGGATTTCGAAAACGCATATAATCAATATAATGATACTCAGAAAAGCTATTTCAAAAATGGCTTTTTGAGCAGCATGAATGATGATATGGGCCGACCCGGCGGAGCCTCTGTCCTCGCAAAGAAAATGACAACCGACCCAGAATTCCAGCGCAAAGCTCAGCTTGTTTTGGGCGGGAATTATGATAATGTTCGAAACTCTGTTTTGGCGGAAAACATATACACCTCTGCGAAGCAATTGCCGCAAGCCGGTGGAAAAAGTCCAATCGGATTTAAAAAGGGATTAATCGGTTTAGGTTTATCGGGCGCTGGCGGTGTCCTTCAGGCAGCTATGGACGGAGCAATGGTTTCCGGCGTTTTTAGACCTGAATATTTGCTTGGTGTTCTTCCAGGAGTTGCCATCACTTATGGAGCAGCGGCTCGCGCAAAAGCCGTGGCCCAGCGGACAATCTCGATGGCAGCTTCGGGGGATCCGAAACAATTCGCACAAGTCGCAAGAATGGCAGCGAACGATCCCGTCGCCCAACGCACGCTCGAAGGTCTGAACAAATATTACCAAGCCATCAACCAGCAAGGAGCTCCGTTGGCAAATGATCAACAAACCGGACGCTTCGCTGGAGGCAGAGTCGGCCGCGCAACCGGCGGAAGAACTGGAAAAAATCCGAAATTGAAAGCAGAAGCGCTGATTGCACTTGCCAATAGGATAAAAAACGAGCAAAGTCAGGACACGTCGTCTTTGCTTAAGTTAGACGACACAACTGTTGCAAAAGCATTGGCTGTGGCTAATAAACATATTTGAGGATAACATGGACAATTTGGAAGTCGAGCTGAAGCTCACTGTCGCGCATGTCAATTCGGTTTTGAAGCATCTTGCGAAGGGCGCTTATGAAGAGGTTGCGGATATCATCGCTCTCCTCCATTCTCAAGCCAAACCTCAAGTCGAGGCGGCGAGCGCTCCATCCGCTCCGGCTGTTCCTGCTGCCCCGACGGCAGAGAACCCTTCGGAATAATCTCCTCCTGCTATTCCGAAGAGCTTGGGCCGGGTTGAGCAACTGCTCCCCGGCCCCTTTTTATTTTCAGGCGAAATTGTCAATCGAGATTTCACGGGTGAAATAATCATCATCACGAACCATGTAACGCGAGACGTTGAAGCGCTTCACCTGCTTCGACGCGAGATAGAAAACAACCATCGCAAGAACCATTGAATCGCCATAAATCGCAACTACGTCACGAACAGGATTGAAGTCTTTCATCCGTTGCGCAATCACCCGTTCGTAGCGCGAACGGGCTTTTTCGCCAATGACAGAGTCATGAACCGCAAAATCCGTGCAATAAATGACTTCTTTGCCGAGCTTTGCGAGAGCAGAAGGATCGAACTTGATACTCGGATTCAAAGCAAAAACCCGGTCGAACTTTTCTCCCTCTTTAATCGGCACATCTTTCGCCCTGATTAAGGGAGCTTTTTGGGCAGGTTCTTCCTTCACTGTTTTCGGTTTCGAGGAGAATTCCGGTTTCTGGCGAAGGTCATGCAGATCCGGATAATTTATGAGAACATAGGACTTCAAATTCGCAGCATATTCTTTGCCGGAACGATCTTTGAACACCGACCAAACTTTATCCTCTTCAACTTCCATGAAACCCGAAGCTGTCAGCGTACTCAAAGAGGCGGAAAGGGTGTTTTCTGTGTGGTTTGGAAAATAGCGCATAAGATCGTGCAGCGTCAACGAAGTTCCAAGAGGGAGCTTTTGTGTGAACACTTTAATTTGAGCCAGCACGGAGGGATTTTCAGGTAAACGCATTTGTATATTTCCTTTTTCAGTTTCAGGGAATAAGCGTGGAGATCCGACCGTCAACATAATAAACGGCCTTATGCCCACGACCGATTAGTGAGACTGTCACCAAATCGATGCCGTAGATCGACAATTTGTTTCGGAGCTTGCGCAATGAAGTCGAAACGGATTGCCGAAAAAACTTTGGTTTAGTTTGAATCTTTTTATCCATGTATGCGAGGAGCTGGTCGCCGGTGAATTCCTGACCGGCGTGACGCTGCATGAATTCTATGAGAATCACCTCACGAGTCGAAAATTTCATCTGCTTCCTCCATGAGAATGAGTTTACGGTATTCATCCAACGCGAGGTCGGAAATTGATTTTTTATCCTGAAGGTTTTTCAAAATTCGTGCATCGGGCGTTCCCTTGCCCACGAGATCGATGTAAGTGACACTTCCAGTGGTTCCGTCGCGCCAGGTCCGACCCTCGGATTGCCAACGGGCAAGGCTATTAAAACTGTTTGAGTAGTAGATATTCGTCCGACAGACACCCTGAAGGTTAAGTCCAGTGCCAGCTGCCTCGGGTGAGGCCACGAGGTAAGAGATGCTGCTTCCGGGATCGAGAAATGTCTGAACGTTTCGCTGTCTGTCATTTTGAGAAGTTCCTCCATAATAATCCACGGCTGATGGGCCGAGGACTTTCATAACTTGTTTTATGTCCTCGTTGAAACGGCACCAGATGATAGCCTTCCCTGAACGCTGCTCCAAAACGTTCAGGAGCTCCGTGAGCCGGGGGTTGGGCAGGTCACGGGCGATCCCGTTCTCGTCCACCGCGAAGCCGCAGGAGATCTGCTGCATGCGCGTCACAAGTGCGGCCGCATTGGGAACCGAAAGCGTTGCGCCTTTTTCCGTTTGAGCCATGAACGTTTTCCGCAGATCTTTCATGAGGCGTTTCTGTTCATCGCTCAGGGTGAATGGCTGCTGGACGTAAACTTTCGGCGGTAGGTCGAGAACCTCGTCGGCATTGATCCGGAAAATGTGCGGTTCAATCTTTCTGTAAAATTCCTCCACGTTTTTGTGGCCCACGATCTCGAGGCCGAAACCGTTGTCGCGCAGCTGACAATACCTCGACCGGAAAGTCGTCACGTAACGGTGGCCGAAAATACGCTCGTCAAGGAACTTAAATTGACTGAAGGCGTCCACGAGGTTCTTGGCGAGAGGCGTCCCGGTCATGATCATCCGATATTTGCAGAGTGCTCCATAGCGAATTGCCATCTTGGTGCGAGAGGCCGAGATGTTTTTGATGTCTTGCGACTCATCGACGATCATGGTCGCCCGGCCCTTGGCTGCTTTCAGAAACCGCAGGATCTTTTCTTCTGCCGGGCCAGTGATCAGCGCATCGATGTTGATTGCGAAAATCTTCAACCCCTCGAAATTCATCATTGCTTCGAAATCGCGCTCGCCCTTTTTGGTTTTGTCCCAGACCCAAGCCTTCCAAGGAACAGAGTCCGACATGTGGCGAGGGATCTGCTCGTTCACCCACTGAGCGTGAACGCCGTTCTTGGCGACCAAAAGCACATGGTCGGAAAGACCATCGCACCAACGGATGCCCATCATCGCAATTCCAGTCCAGCTTTTGCCGGTTCCGATGTCCATGAAAAGGCCGAAGCAGTCGGGGTATTCACCCTTTTTAAACATTTTGTCCAGAGCTGTGCGCTGGTGGGCTCTGGGAGGCGTTTTAAAGCAGAAGGTGGGTCGGGCCGTCTCAACCGCCTGAACGCCGCTGGTGGCCTTTGCAGGGGCCGTAGCGCCCGTCTTATCTTCGAACCGAGCGTCAGGAAAAACGGAACGCCAAACTTCAAGGTTGTAGGGCGTGTTTTCGAACGTGAAAACTTTACCGCTCGCCCAACGCTTCATCCCTTCAAGTTTCGGGAGCGCCCGGATCATACGAACATCGTAGTCCGAGGTCGTCCTCACGCGATTGCCTTCGATTAAAATATTCATATCAAAAATTCCCACTCCGTTTCCACTCCGAACCCTTATTCCCCCTCTTTTACCCTCTTTTATTTCTCTAAGATAATAAGAGGACAACAGATGAAATAAGACTTCTGACGGAAACGGTGTGTAGGTATTTCAATGACTTACCGTTTCCGTCAGGTTTTTCGGCTTACGCCGCGAGCTGAAGGAGCTCGTGCTGAACGTCCAGTTTCAGCTTTGCCTTGTCGCCAAACCATGCGTTGTAGAGGCGAGCTTCGGCCTTGTTGCCAGCAACGTGATCGGCCCAATGGGTTACGCCGTTGAGGACGCCCCATGCGTTACCTGGTACAGCACCCGGTGCTTTCTGAACCGACCAGAGCACCTCGCCAAACTTCTTGTCGATCGCACCTGGATCGTTGAGGAGGTTGTCAACCCATTGCTTCTGGTCGTTTTCGGCAACGATCGTTTCAGGCATTGGTTGGAAAAACTTGGCCAAGAAACGAACCGTGTCGAATTCCGACATCTTAAGGTTGCTGAGCGTATTTGCATCGAGGCCAGCTTGAATGATTTGTTCGCGAGCGAGACCGATCGTTTCCTTGGCGGCGGCGGAGTCAAATTTGCTCAGGTGATTTTGCGAATACTGTGCGGCCGAGCTGTTCATTGCGAGCGCCATGGTGTTGGCGCAAACGACACGAACGGCTGTCGTGCGAACTGTGATCGACTTGCCGACTTCGTGGGGCGAGGTCAGCAGGACATAGCCCTTTGAGTGGTCGGTCTTATTCACCGTGAAGCCTTCTTGGATCGAGGCGAGCGCCCAAACCATTTTGCCTCCACGGAGCGACCCGGCGGTCTCGAGCTTTGCGCCACCGGCTTCGGTGTATTCACGGAAAAATTCGAGAGCGTCTTTGTTTTGGAACGGCTTCCACATATCACCGGTCACGGACATAACCTTGTTGTCGGATGAGCGAACCAGTGCGCGGCGGAGAGGCAAACGAACCATCGAGCCGTTTTCGGCCTGAGCGAAAAGCGGACGGAGCTTGACTTCCCAATCCAGTCCGGCGGCTACGAGCATGTCGTCCACGGAGACGGTCGGGTCGACGCGATTACCGAGACCATGCCAAGGAACTGCGTTTGCGAATGCCATTGTTTCAACTTCGTGTGCCATTTTGTTTTTCCTGTTTTAAAATTTAAAATTTGAGAGAGAGGTTGGCCGGGCGAACCCGGCCCTATTGGTTCAGCGCTGGATGGTTACGTTGCCCTTGGCGAGATCCCAAGCCAGATCCTGACGGCGACCACCGGCTGCAACGAAATCCTCATAAGAC
>Ga0316227_1001556_pt1 | contig 23997 bp, 11 predicted proteins | sample TBH18019metaG_FD_206012 | JGI IMG/M metagenome (GOLD analysis project Ga0316227, IMG submission 206012) | Freshwater microbial communities from Trout Bog Lake, Wisconsin, USA - TBH18019 | ecosystem: Environmental > Aquatic > Freshwater > Lake > Hypolimnion/Profundal zone | place: USA: Wisconsin... | reverse complement strand
AGGTTGGTCGAAGCCAGCAAGAAGTAGGAAGAGTTGCCGTACAGCAGCATGATCCAGCGCCGGGTCGGCTCATGCCAGAACACCTTGGGATCGCGTTCCGGGTGGACCAGTACCGGGTTATGCTGGTATTTGGTCCAGGTCCGCCCGTGGTCGAGGCTGTACGAAATACAGGTGCTGCGGTTGTCGTTACCGCTCCAAAAGGCCACCAGCGGCGGGTTCTTCGGGTCGGGCGAAAGCCCCGAACTGTTATCCCGGTCCAGAACCGAGCCACCCGATTGGACGCCCGAACCAAACCGGTAGTCTTCCCAGAAGGCGGGCTGGGTCTCGGTCCAAGTCACCAGGTTGGTGCTCACCGCGTGGATCCAACACTTGTTCCAACGCTGGGCGAAGAGGTGGTATTCGCCATCGAGGTAGATGAGCCCGTTGGGATCGTTGAGCCAGCCTTCCTCCCGTGCGCCTGGATTCAGTTTTCGCAACGTCCATTGCCGCGCTGTGAAATGGAATTGCGGACGGTACTTTTCCTGGTAAAGGTCATCGGCCGGCGCGATCAGGGCTGGCGTCTTCCAATAGGCGGCCCGCAGCGCCGCGACCCGCCCTGCCCCGCCGCTTAACCGTTGGATCTCCCCGTCCGACAGCGCTCGTCCCCAGATCGCGACGTGATCGATCAGGCCCTTCCAACCGGAATTGATGTGACCGCCGATGGACTCGGCGCCCATCAGGCACGGCGCGGCGTTCCCTTCCCGGAGCGGTCCCAAGGGAAACGCCTCGCTCATAAGGACGCCGTCCACGAACATTTCGAGACGCGCCCCATCATACCGGCAGATAACGTCATGCCAATCCCGAGGGCCGATTCGATCCAGGGGGACCATGACCTGCGTCATCCGGGGCGTGTTCCGTGTCCCAAGTTCGAAACCGATGGCCGAGTCAAACGAGAAGAGGTTATAAACCAGGCGATCGTGGCCCCCGTGCTTGTTGAATAACGGTTTACCCCAGGCGCCCGAGGGGTTGCGCAAGCGCACGCTGACCGTGAGGGCCGCGCCCGTGAGATTGAGCATCCCGCCGGTCCCCTGCCCTGCATCGAGATAACCACCCTCCAACCGGGCGACCAGTCCATCGTTGCCGCCCGCCAGAGAGGCCTGCAATTCCTGCCCCTCCAAGCGAACTCCCAGGGTGACCGGCCCGATGATCTTCAATTCGTTTCGGCCTGCCAGATCGGTCCGTCCGTCCATTTGCCAGGCGGCGACGGCGCTCTGGAATAGACCGTCGCCCGGCGGAGCGGACACCGCAGAGATGGGGGAGACCACCACGGCGACGAGCGACCAGACCCCGGAGGCTCGCCTGAACGACCGGATAACCTGCGATACGGTTTGCATGGCGGTGAGCATAACGGTCCGGTCCGGAATTGAAAAGGCCCGCCGGGCCCGCCGGACCGCCACCCGCCGGACCGCCAATTCCTCTTCTAAGAAACCTTGCGCTACGGTGTCTTAAGATCGGAAGCTGGTCCGGATGCCGGATCACCGTCCGCATGGATTGAGCGGGCCGGCGCAGTATGCATTCAGTATGATCCCGGGAGCAAATGGACCGGTGTCCCGTCTAATAAGACGAACAAAAGTACCATCATGAAAACGAATATGGTTACACTGCGGGGCCTGCAAGCGAAAAGCACCAGCCTGTGGCTGTTGGTTTGTGCCACCGGCTTGATGCCGGCACGGGCCTCCGCCCAGGAGGTGGGCTATATCGAGACTTTTAGCCTCGCCGGCGACCGGGAGTCCGCGCTCAAGGAACTGGTGCCTGGCACCGACGACTATTTCTATTACCACGCCTTGCAGGCCCAGAACACCGGCCAGCGCGACCGCTTCCAGGAGACCCTGGACCGCTGGATTCGCGACCGGAACGGCCAGGTGACGGAAAGCGCCCGTGAACTACTGAACCGGCAGGCCCTCTTCGATTACGAGAAAGACCCGCAAAAGACGCTCGGCTACCTGCGTGAGCAATTAAACCTCCAGTTCAACCATGCGCGAAAAACCGGTGAGCGCCGCAGCGACGCGCCCACCCAACTCGACCATTCCCTGATCAGCACCGAAACGCTGCTCAAGCGCGCGCTCAACCTGGACCGGGACAGTCTTGAACGCGTTGAAAACTCGGGCCTCGAACTGGCGGCCGGGCAGGCCATCACCGAAGATCAACGCCGCAACCTCCTGGCCCGTTTACAGCGGCCAGACCCGCCGGCCTTGGTAGATCTCATCCTCGCTGACCTGAAGTACCGCGATAGCCGCGGATTCGGCAGTCTCGAGATCCACAAGCGCCTGACCCTCGCGCAGATGGACGAGCTGCTGCGGAAGGACCCCGGGTTGCGCAACCAGGTGCCCTTCTGCAACGCTTACCTGGCCAAGTTGGCGCCCGAAAATGAGGTGGAACTGGAAACCGACCTCGCCGCCCGGGAAGCTTATCTCGACCGGGTTTGGGCTTTCGTCCAAACCCTGGATCCGGTTCATAACTCGCTCAAAGCCCATGTCCTCTACCATCGTCTCCGCCACGATCAGACCCAGGGCAAATACTCCCATGACCGTTTCCTCGAGTACGTTAAACTGCCGCGCAACGTCCCCTATCTCCGCGATGAGGTGCGCCAGCAACTCCCCCGCGGGGACTACCTGGCACAGCTTGACCAGGGTTTCGGGCTGGAATCGCTGGCCCCGATCGGAAACGAAGAACCACTCGTGCGGGACTTTCTCTTGAACTTCTTCCGTGAGGCCGCCAACTATGATGAGTACCGCCCCTGGCTCCGCGATGACTTTCTCAAACGCCTCTTCGCCGAGTCCAAAATCGTCAACGCCGTCGGCGACCCCCAGCAGTGGGCTCCCTTGCTCTCACCGGACGATTACCGCCACCTCAAGGAGCGCGTGGACATCGATTTCGCCCCCGACAATCGCAATGTCATCGGCGTGGATGCCGACGTCAAGCTAACCACGTTCCTGAAGAACGTTCCGGCCCTCATCGTGAAGGTCTATGAGATCAACACCTACAACTATTACCGGGAAACGGGACAACCGCTGAACCTGGCGATTAACCTCGACGGCCTGGTCTCCTCCTCCGAACGCCGCGTGCAGTACCAGGAGACCCCCGAGCATCGTGTGGCGCGCACCTTCGAGTTCCCAGAACTCAAGGGCCGCGGTGTCTACGTCATTGAACTCATCGGCAACGGCCGGAGCAGCCGGGCCTTGGTGCAGAAAGGACGCCTCGGCGTCCTCCAGGAGGTCAGCCCCGCGGGCCACGCCATCACCGTGCTGGACGAGGCCGGAACCCGACTGGCAGACGCTCGCGCCTGGCTGGGCGGCCGCGAATTCACCCCTGCCCAGGATGGCATCATCCGAATTCCCTTCAGCACTGAGCCACGGTCCGAAACCATCATCGTCCACCAGGGCGGCTTTGCTTCCCTCGCGCGGTTCAACCACCTCGCCGAAACTTACGACCTCAATGCCGGCATCTATGTGGACCGCGAAGCGCTGCTCCGCCGGGAAAAGGCGCAGGTGGCCCTGCGCCCAGTCCTGCGGGTTAATGGCCGGCCCGTGAGCCTCACACTACTCGAGGACCCGCGCCTGATAATCCAGTCGGTTGATCTCCAGGGCATTTCCACCGAGAAGGAATTCCCAGGTCTCCACTTGCGCGAGGATGCGGAAACCGTCTGCGAAATCATGGTGCCGGAAGCCACCGTAACTCTGACTGCGACCCTCAAGGCCCGCATCCAAAACCTCAGCCAAAACAAGCAGCAGGAGTTGGCCGGAGGGACCACCTTCACGCTCAATGGCATCGAGCGCAGCCAGGCGGTTCAGGACTTGCATCTGAGCCACACCAGCGCCGGCTATCTCGTCGAGTTGCGCGGTAAGAACGGTGAAACCCTCCCGGGCGAACCGCTCGCGTGCGTCTTCAAACATCAGTGGTTCCGCGATGAGGTGCAGGCGGCGCTTAAGACCGACGATCGGGGCCGTGCCTGGCTCGGAGAGCTCGCCGGGATCCAGTGGGTCCGCGTGAAAGCACCCGCTGGCGCCGAGCACCAGTGGCTGCTCCCGCGCGGCGCCTGCTCGTATCCGGATCAGTTGCACGGGCGCGTCGGCGAAACGGTGCGCGTGCCCATCGTGTTTGAGGGAACCGACCCGCTCCAGGAGGTTTCGTTGATGGAGGTGCGCGGAAATCAATTCGTAAAGGATTGCCACGAAGCCCTCGCGGTGCAGGACGGCTTTCTCGAGCTGCGAAATCTACCCGCGGGCGATTATTCCCTCTATCTCAAGCCCGAGGCCCGAGAGATCGCCGTCGCGGTGACGCAGGGTGAGAACCGAGACGGCTTCACGGTCTCGGCACGACGGTCGCTCCAACGTCCCCGCTTGGCGCCGTTACAGGTTGCCGCCGTGGAGCTCGGGCCCGAGGCGGTGGAAATCCGCCTGGCCAACTCGACACCCGTTACGCGCGTTCATGTCTTTGCCACCCGTTACCTGCCGGCTTACGACGTGTTCGCGAAACTTGGCTTCACCGGGGCGCCCGCGTTGCTGCAACAGATGTGGCGGCCCGCTCGAACGTTCTACGAGTCGGGCCGTGACATCGGCGACGAGTACCGCTACATCATCGACCGCCAATTGGCCACGAAGTTCCCCGGCAATATGCTGGATCGCCCCGGTTTGCTCCTAAACCCCTGGGCGCTGCGTGACACTGACACCCAAACCGAGGTACTCAAAACCGGCTCGACCTATGGCGGGGCTGCGGCAGGAATGCCGCCAGGGGCGTCCCCCGCCTTCAAAGCCGAGAGGGCCGGCGCGCCCGCGGAACCGCCAGAAGGATATGCCTCGCTCGATTTCCTCAAGCAGCCCTCGGTGGTACTCTGGAACCTGGTCCCGGACCAGCAGGGGCGGATTCGCATTCCTAAGGCCGACCTTCAGGGCAAACCGCAGTTGCGCATCCTGGCCATCGACCCGCTAACGACCGTCCTGAAAAATGTGGCGCTCGAAGACACCCCCGTCGCAACTCGCGAACTTCGCTTCGTCGGCGGCCTGGACGTCGCAAAAAGTTATTCTGAGCAAAAGCTCATCACCCCCGTGACCTCCAAAGGCGGCCTGGTAATCGCCGACGCCACGACGGCCCGCTTCGAAATCTGCGACACGGTAGCCAAGGCCTTTCGCCTGCTGGCGACCCTCGGCGCCAACCCGACGTTTGAAGAGTTTTCCTTTATCGCAAGCTGGCCGGATTTGGACCCGGCGGAAAAACAGCGCCATTACTCCAAATACGCCTGCCACGAACTGAGCTTTTTCCTTTACCACAAAGACCCCGAGTTCTTCCGCTCGGTCATCGCGCCCTGCCTGAAGAACAAGAAAGATAAGACCTTCATGGATCATTGGCTCCTGGGGGACAACCTCCAGGACTACCTCGAGCCCTGGCGTTTCCACCGACTGAACATCGTCGAGCAGATTCTCCTGGCCAGACGCCTGCCCGACCAACAAATCTCTGTGGCTCGCGAGGTGCATGACCTCGCCGACCTGATCCCGCCGAACCTCGAGGACTTTAACCACCGTTTCGACACCGCCGTCCAGACTGGCGCGGTGGAAACGGAGGGGGGCGTGCGAAGCCTGGTGGAAGTCCTGCGCAAGAGAGTGGATGAATCCAACGGGATGCGGCTGCCTCGCCTCGCCGAGAACAAACCGGCCGTGGTCGCCTCCCCCTTGGGGTTGGCGCAGGCCTCTTCCGCGGCGTTCTCGGACCAACTGGAGGTCGCAGATGGGAAGATGAAGGCTTTAAAGGCCCCGGCTGAATCCACCTTCCGCCGACGCCTCGCCGGAGGCGGCGGAGGCGCCGGAGGCGTGGATAAGGACGCGCTGCTCAACCAGGTGGAACCGGCGCAGAACTTCTTTGCCGCGGCAGTTGCCGAGCGCGGCGCCGCGCGGCGGTTCTTTCAAAAACTGGATCTCACCAAAGAGTGGGCCGAGAACAACTACTACCACCTCCCGATAGATGAGCAAGTCGCGGGGTTGGTCACCGTAAACGATTTCTGGTCCGATTATGCAAAGCACCCGGGCCAAACGCCCTTTCTTTCCAAGGCCTTCCCCCAAGCCACCCGGAACTTCACCGAGATGATGCTGGCCTTGGCCGTACTGGATCTGCCCTTCAAAGCCGCCCACCACGGGGAGCAACTCGACGGCCTGCGCTACACCCTCGAAGCGGGCTCACCTCTCTTCATGTTCCACCGCGAAATCCGCGAGGCCCCCAAAACCGATGCTCCCGGCGGAATGCTCGTCGCCCAGCATTTCTTCCGGGCGGACGACCGTTATCGCCAGGAAAACAACGAGCAAATCGATAAATACGTCTCCGACGAGTTCCTGCCCCAGGTGGTCTACGGGGCGGAGGTGGTCCTGACGAACCCGAGCGGAAACCGGCAGCGCCTGGCGGTGTTGCTCCAGATTCCCACCGGCGCCCTCCCCGTCAACAACGGCTTCTACACGCGCGGCAGGTACGTGCTGCTCGAACCCTACAACACCCAGCGCCTGGAGTACTATTTCTATTTCCCCGGCACGGGAAAATACCAGCACTACCCGGTGACCGTCTCGCGTAGCGACCAGGTCGTCGCGGCCGCTCCCCCCTTTAGCTTCAACGTGGTGGAGCGACTGACCCGCATCGACAAGACCTCCTGGGCCTGGTTATCCCAAAACGGCGCCCCGGAGGAAGTCCTCGCTTTTTTGGACCAGGCCAATCTCCACCGATTGGACCTCAACGACATTGCCTGGCGGATGAAGGACCGGGACTGGTTCAAGCAATCCACGGCGCTCCTCGAACGCCGGCACGTCTGGCATGAAACCCTCTGGTCCTACGGCCTCCTGCACAACGACCCGGAGACCATCCGCACCTTCCTGCGCCACTCGCCCTTCGCGGATCGATGCGGCCTTTACCTGGCTTCGCCGCTGCTGTCGCTCGACCCCGTCGAGCGGCTGGCCTACCAGCACTTGGAGTTCACTCCGCTGGTCAACCCCCGCGCGCACCCGGTTGGTCCCAAAACCAGGATCCTCAACAACCGCTTTCGCGAGCAATACCAGCGCCTGATGAAACTGCTCAGCTACAAGCCCGCCCTCAACGAGGTCGATAAACTGGCGGTCAGCTACTACCTGACCCTCCAGGATCGCGTCGCCGAGGCCATCGATTGGTTCAGCCACGTCGACCGCAAAGCCGTGCCCGAGCAATTGCAATGCGATTATCTCGAAGCCTTCCTGGCATTTTATCGTGGGGACATCGAGGGCGCACGGAAGCTGGCGAACGCCCACGCCCAGGAGGGCGTCAGCCGTTGGCGGAATCGTTTCGCCCAGATGCTCAACCAACTGGATGAACTCGGCGGGGGCCCCGCGGGCTCTGCCGACAAGGAAAACCGCGATCAGGTCCAGGGCACCCTGGCGGCCACCGAACCCGCTCTGGAAATGCAGGTCGAGGCCGGCCAGATCCGGCTCGACTACCGCAACCTCAAGGCTTGCGCCCTCAACTTCTACCCCATGGACATCGAGTTGTTGTTTTCCCGCAGCCCCTTCTTGCAAGATGGGGCGGCGCAGTTCTCCTTCATCCGGCCTATGCTCAGCCAGTCCCTTGATTTGCCGCCGGGCAAGGAGGTGCTGGCCGTACCCCTTCCCAAGGAGTTCCAGGCCAAGAACGTGATGGTGGAAACCTTGGCGGCGGGCCTCCGCAAAACTCAGGCCTACTACGCCAATACCCTCAAGGTGCAGTGGATCGAGGCCTACGGTCAACTGCTCGTGTCTCATGCCGAAACGCGAAAACCAGTGCCCGGCGCCTATGTCAAAGTCTATCTCCGAGCCCAGGGCGGCGAGGTGAAGTTCTTTAAAGATGGCTACACCGACTTGCGCGGACGCTTCGACTATGCCTCGTTAAACACCAACGAACTCGACAACGCCCAGCGCCTGGCGGTGCTCATTCTCAGCCCTGAACTGGGCGCTGTGGTGCGCGAGGTCGCCCCGCCTAAAAGGTGACCGCCGCTGGGGTGGCCATCGCCGGTAACGCCGACGGCTCCCCTCAGTGGTGTTCGACACCAGCAGCCGGCCACCCACCGGCGCCGCGCCCATGACTCTCGCAACGAAGACGGCTGGGGCCCTCGACGCTTGACCCCATTCCGTCCCAGTGACAAGCTGCGCCCAGCATGAGCGAGAACGCAATCCCGATTCCCCTCACCCGCTTGACACCGCCACCCGGGTGGTCCCTCCTGCGGTCGGCGCAGAACACCCCGCCGAATGCCCCACCGATCCAACGCATTGGATCCGATGAGTGGCCATTGCTTCACCCCCTGCTATGCGCATGAAACGCCGACTAATCCTCATCCTCTGCTTGGGTGTCTCGCTCGCCACGAAAGCCGACCTGACCCTCCACGAGATCCGCACCGCCTCCAAGGACGTTCTCGTCGCCTATTTCAAGAGCACCGTGATCAACCCCAACGAGGTGAACACGACGAACCTAGCGGACTGGAAACTCAACGGTCAGCCCGTAATGGCTATCAACAAGTTTGTCACCGAGTCCGCTGCCTGCGATCACTTCATCTACCTCCAGGTCCCCACCCTGATCACTGGGACAACTTATAAGCTCCAGACACCCCACGGCGACAAAGGCTTCGTTTTTGACGATCAGACCACCTTTTGCGAATCCATTAAGTCCAATCAAAGCGGGTACAGCGCCTTGTCGAAGGTTCGGTATGCCAATTTCGCCATCTGGCTTGGTGACGGCGGCTCCAAAGCCATCACCGGAGACTTGCCCGCTTACACGGTGTTCAAGCTGGCTGGCGGCGCCATCGTGGCCCGGGGGAACCTGCGTTCGCTCGGCTTGGACGCTTCCTCGGGCGATTTCGTGTACCGCATTGATCTCTCGGCCGTCCCGGAAGGCGGCCCCTACAAAGTAGCCGTCCAGGGCTACGGCAGTTCCTATCCCTTCGGCGTGGGCGGTGATTTCTCGCGCCGGCTCGGCTATGTGTCGTTCCGCTCGCTCTACCACCAGCGCTGCGGCTGCCCGATCGTCCCACCCTATGCCTGGAATATCAAACCCGATCCCTGCCACACCACCATTTGGCAGGTCAACGGCCCGATCGCCGAGGCCAGCCTTATCGTAACGGGCAACGAACCGAGCTTCACCGCTTATGGCGGCTACCATGATGCCGGGGACGCCGACCGCCGCACCTACCACATGGACGTCCCCGTCACACTGATGACCACCTATGAGGCCTTTCCCCAGATGTTCACGGACGACCAGTTCAACCTCCCGGACAAGTTCAACGAGCATTACCAAATCCTGGGCAAAGGCAATGGCATGCCCGACATCCTCGACGAGGCGCTTTGGGGGACGATGTTTTGGGAATTCTTGCAGGAGACCAACGGCGCCATCCACTGGGGCACCGAGACCAAAGGTTACTCGCCCTTCACCACCTACCAGAACGACCCTACCCGGTTCGGCACCGAAGTGCTCGACTCTCGCTCCGCCAGTTTTGCTTCCGGCATGTTCATGCACCTGGCCCGTCTCATCAAACCCTATCAATCGGCACGCGCCCAGGCGCTCCAAAAACACGCCGAATTGGCCTTCGCCGCCGCCGGCGACCGCGTCCGCCCAACCCATAAACTCTATTATGCCGTGCAGAAGTACTTGCTGACCGGGGATGAAACCGCTCATCAGTGGGTTAAAGACCTGGCCGTCGACACCCGCGGATATGCCGACAATTACAACGCCCCACCCGAATCCTTTGCCGGAAATGCTTGGCTCGCCTCCTTCTTTTTCTCCTATATCGTAGCCAAAGACCGCCCCACCGACCCCGCCGTGGTCGACCTGTTCAAGGACGCCATCAAGGCCGCGGCGGACAAAGAAATCGATTTCCTCGCCGCCCATGCCTACCCGGTGGGTACGCCCGCCAATCTGCGCTGGTGGGGCAGTAATACCGCCCAGGGCCAATATGCTTACCCCTGCCTCCTCCTCTGGTCCCTCACCCGAGAACAGAAATACATCGACGCCGCCAGCCAGTTGATGGACTACGCCCAGGGCCTCAACCCCCTCGGCAAATGCTTCATGACCGGCCTCGGGTTCAACCGCGTCCATAACCCACACGACCGCGAATCCGCCTACACCAAACGGCAGGGCTGGGGTCCCCGCCCAGGAATTCTCGTCTTCGGCCCGGGCGGCTCGGGCCGCGGCGTGTCCGTTCCCAATGTCTCCACCCTCCCGCGAGAACGCAAATACATCGACAACCTCGGTTCTATCCAGTGGAGCGAGTTCACCGTCTATCAGAGCCTTTGCTTCCCCTCGGCGGTCTATCCTGTGCTGGGTCAGGGAGGAACCTACGACGAGCGGAGGGACCCATTCAGCCCCCAGCAGCAGTGACGGCCCTTTGATCGGCTTCCAAAGCGCGGGCGAGATCGACGAGGCCGTCCAGCGCATCAATCGCGCCCTGGCGGCAGGTTAACGCTTTTCTACGGAACCTGCGCCCGCCCCTGCCGCGCGATCTCCTCACGCCATCCTGAGACCGCGGCGCGGATATCCTCGCCCGCCTGGAGGGCGCGTTTGACGTGCTTGAGCGGAAGCCAGGGCAGCAGGCCGATCAGATCGTGAATCACCAGGATCTGGCCGTCACAATCGGGGCCCGAGCCGATGCCGATGGTGGGGATGGACAAGCGCTCCGTCAATTCCCGAGCGACCGGTGGCGTGACTAGCTCGAGGACCACCCCGAAAGCGCCCGCCGCGACCAGCGCATCCGCATCCGCCAACAGGTCCTGGCGCTCTGTTTCCTTTCGGCCCTTGACGTGGTAACCGCCCTCTTCGACCACATGCTGCGGCAACATGCCGAGATGGCCCAGGAACGGGATTCCGGCGGCCACCATAGCGCTCACTTGCTGGGCGATCCCCCGCCCCCCCTCGGCCTTCACCGCTTCCGCCCCCGCGGCGGTCAACCGCCGGGCGTTCGCCACGGCAGCCTCGACGGTGTCGTAACTCCCGTAAGGCAAGTCGGCCGCCAACAAGGCCCGCGGTTTGGCTCGCGCTGCCGCGCGGACGTGGTGCTCCATTTCTGCCATCGTCACGTGGGTCGTATCCGGATAGCCGAGCACTACCATGCCCAGAGAATCCCCCACCAGAATCAGCGGAATGCCCGCCTCGTCCAGCAGGCGCGTCATCGGAAAGTCATAAGCTGTCAGCGAGGCGATACGTTCGCCCCGGCTTTTCATGGCCCTTATTGCCTCGGCAGTGATTTTACACCCTGTCATCCCGCCAAGGTAACTCCGCATCACCGACGCAACAAACAAAAACCTCTATCGAACTGCTGGGTAACGGGCTCCATCCCATCCGCGTCCGGCCTTCGCGCCTTCGCGTGAGCTCGATTGCGCCGATGAGGCCACGCGCCGGTAAATAACGGCCGGCAGTGGCCAAACGCCTCCGGTTTTTTCGTGCCAATCGGGCCCCTCGGAGCCAGTGTTAATCGGGCGTACGGTGGATAAGTTGTGAATAAGTTTATGTTGCAGCACAAGGGTCTCATGCTACAATGCTAATAGTTCATTGAAAGAACTGAGGCTGAAGGTGAAGGTCTTCAGATCGACTCCGGCAGTCTCAAGGATAATCCCAGGTGACTGGGGAAAGGGTGGGCCAGGCTGGTTGGCTCGTCCCCTCTGCGTCCGTGGCGCAAGCCACGGGGAAGAGGCAGAATTCACCAGTTCCCCTGGCGGCGTTCGCGCGCCGCCGGTAAACGCGAAAAAAGGGACTGAGCGGTGAGGAACGATAAGAAGCCGTTTCGAGCCGAGTCAAGTAACCCGGGCTGGTTTCGGGTCCGGGTGAATCGCAGTTACCAAAGGGTATGGGGTTGCTACTGTGAATCAGCACGATCGGACGGCTCTGGCGGTCTCCGGCGAGGAGGTCAGCCAAGCGAAAGACGCCGAAAGGCGGGACAAATGGAGCGTTCGAATCGCGGAGGGCACGTCGCCACGGCAGGCTCCGTGAAAACCTCCCGAGAAGTCGGCGGCATTACAAACGGTACCGCTGACCTGTGGATGAAAGGCAACCTGAGAGTTAAGAGGCGAGACCCGTGGCACTGGGCTAACGCGCCGTCAAAAGCGGTGGCCGACCCGGCGCTAAGTGGTTAAGACGCGGAACAAGACTCATAGACGTGTCTCGACCTGGTTCGTAAGCCGGTGGCGCAACCACCAGCCGAAGCGAGCTGAAAAGCCTCACTCAATAATCCAGCGACCGGAAGGCGTTGGACGGCCCTGCTACGAGGCCGGTAACTCCGCTTGCCGTGGAGAATGGCGTCGGGAAGCTGGCGGCCAATTAGGCGCCTAATGCCAGCACGGGAAAGAGAGATCGGCGAACTCCCACCCCCCATTTAGCCCCTGTTCGGCCGCAAGGCCGGATGGGGGCTCTATGTTAAATCGCCTTTGAAGCAAGTCCAACCAAACCCACGGCTTGACAGCACGCGTGGTAAGCTTACTATTCCTCTATGAAGAACCATCGAATTCCCCGTGCGAAAGCGGTGTCGCGCCGCATTTTCACGGGCACGAACTGCGCCTGGCCAGTGACCTCCTAGTGACTCGACCCGCAGCCGGGCTTAAGTTTCGATGAGCCTTTAACACCAACAAACACCCAAGCACACATCCCCTGCATGAGAACATACCTGAAAGGCACTACTTGGAGCCGCCGCCTACTGGCGAGTTTGCTCCTCACCGGCGCGATCGGCCACTACGCCTCGGCCGCTCCCGTCCCGGTTGAAGATCCCTCATTCGAGCTCTGGCCGCTAGGCGGCGGTGGCTCCACCACGAATTGGAATGCGCGCGGCAACGCCGGTTATTCCATCCAGTCCGTCAGCAACGGCTGGTTCACCGCCACGGACATCTTGCCCGCTCCTGCCGACGGCACCAACTTTCTCGTGCTCAACGCCAACCTCACCAGCCCGGGCTGGTGTTGGCAGGATATCGGGGCACTCCTCCCGAATACGACTTACACCCTAACGGTCGCCATCGGCCAGTCGCTCCTGGGTGCCACCGGCGTGGGTCGAATTGCCCTCATCAACGGGTCCACCCCCTTCCAAACCACCCTCGGGCAGACGCCGATTGATAGCAGTTTGGTCGCCGCTGGAACCTTCGCTGACACCAACCTGGTGTTCACGACTGGCTACCAAGTCACCGGGGATCTGACCCTCTTGATGGAGATCGATACCGGCAGCCAGATTCTCTTTGATAACGTGCGCTTGGACGCCGCCACGCTGCCACCGGCGGCCATGGCCTTGCCCCCCTCCCTTTCCACCCCAAGCGGCACGGTACCGGCCGGGACAGTGGTGACTTTGTCCGAACTTCCAGGCGGGACTCCCCCGTTCCACTATCAATGGCAATCGGACAATGGCAGCGGTGGTGCGAGCTTCAGCAACGTTTCGGGCGCCAACAGCTCCAACCTGGCGGTGGACACCAGCACGCTGACGCTGAACCTGCCCGTGGAATACGTGGTGGTGGTGACCAACAGCCTGGGCGCTTCCACCAGCACACCGGTGACTCTGGTGGCCATCTCGACACCGCCGGTGCTGATGGCTGACACTCTGCCCTCTTCCGGATCATCGGATGTGGTTGGCAGCCAGGTCACTTTCTATGTCGTCGTGGAGGGGAGCACCCCGATCGCCTACCAGTGGTCGGTGGACAACGGCGGCGGACCGGTCAACATCCCGGGCGCGACCAATACGAGCCTAACGCTTACCAACCTCCAGCTCACCGACACTGGCTCTTACAGCTTGCAGGTCTCCAACGCGCTGGGGATAATCTCCAGCACCCCGGCTTCCTTTACGGTCAACGATATTCCCGCTGACGTGGGCGGAGTCGTCGCCTCGCCCGCCAACCAGGTCGGCCTGGGGCCGTTCTCATCCTGGGTCGGGGTCGGCCCCTTCACCCAGTTTACCCCAACTTGGGTACTGCCCGCCACCAACCTCCTGGCCGGATTGTCCCCCGCCAGCAGCGCCGGCAATTTCCAACTCGAAGGCGCCGGCGGGGTCACCGGACTGACTGACGGTCACTTCGGCGCGCTGGCACCCGCAGGAAACGCCAGCCCTGGCTTGGCCACTTGCGGAACGATCGGCGGCGGGGGCGGCTCAGCCGTTGCCTATACGCTCCCGGTTTCCGCCACCGGATGGGACCTCACCAACATCGTGGTCTATGGGGGATGGAGTGACAACGGCCGCGATTGGCAGAGATACCAAGTGTATTACTCCACCACCGCGAGTCCCTCCAATTACGCGAATCTGCTCGCGGACGTCGACTTCGAACCCGTCGTCACCAGCGGCTTACAGTCCGCCACGCGGGTGATCCTCACCTCAACCAATGGTGTGCTGGCGAAAAATGTGGCCGGGCTGCAGTTCTTTTTCAATACATTGGCCCACGCGCCGGAGAACGGTTATGAAGGTTACGCCGAGTTTGAAGCTTTCGGCGTTCATTCCGCCCCGGCCCCGGTGCTCGCGCAGAACATCCAACCGGCCACCGGCGCGGATGTCGCCGGCAGCCAGGTAACCATCACCGCCGCTTTTACCAGCAGCACGCCGATGACCTACCAGTGGTTGAAGGATGGCGTGGTCATTCCTGGTGCCACCAATTCCACCCTGACGCTGAGCAACCTCCAACTTACCGACACCTCGGTCAGCCCCGGCTACGTGCTGCGAGCGTCGAATGCCTCGGGAAGTGTCTCCAGTAGCCCTTGCGCCTTCACGGTCAATCCCGCGCCGAGCATGGATGGCAATGGGTTCCTCGTTTCCCCGGCTCAACAAACCGGCGGTGGCGCTATCTTCACGCCCACTTGGACGGTCCTCCCCGGTAGCCTGATCGGCGGCTTGCTCCCCGTCACCGCCATCGGCACCGGTGGGTTCGGCACCGAAAACTCAGGCGGAGTTCCCGCGCTGACCGATGGTCGTTTCGGCTCCGTGGGGAGTTCGATCAACTCCTCCTTGGCCACCGCCGGCACCAGCGGCGGTAACGCCCTCACCTATATCCTCCCGCCCTCCGCCTACGGATATGACATCACCAACATTGAGACCTTTGGGGGATGGAGTGATGCCGGCCGCGACGTGGAGGCTTACACGGTGAAGTACTCGACGGTGGATGCTCCCGGGACTTTCCTGGCGTTGGACAGTGTCAACTATGTCCCTGCCGTGCTAAACGTGCCCACTGCCACGCGCGTGACCATCAGTTCGCCCACCAGCCAACCGCTGGCTACGCACGTCGCCGCCATCCAGTTTGACTTCAGAACGCCTGGGGCGAAGAACGGCTACCAGGGTTATGCCGAACTCCAACTGTTCGGAACCCCGTCCGCTGCCATCAACTTCGCCCCCGCCGTGGTGCAGGACACGCTCCCTGGCGCTGGCTCGGATGTGGTCGGCAGCCAGGTCACTTTCACCGCCGGCATCAGTGGTACTCCCCCGCTGGCCTACCAATGGCAAGTCGGCGGCAACCCGATTCCCGGGGCAACCAACGCGACGTTGACGATCAGCAACTTGCGGTTGACCGACTCGGGCTCCTATAACCTGGTGGTTACCAACGACTACGGCAGCACCGCCACCGCAGCGAGCACCTTCACGGTCAACCCCGTGCCGGCGGCGGTCAATGGCATTATCGCCGCCCCTGCCAACCAAATCAGCCGTGCCGGTACCGGCTTCACTCCCACTTGGACGGCGGCTCCCGGCAGTCTGATCGCCGGCATGCTTCCGAGTGCCGTCGGCAGCGGCAATTTCTCGGGGGAAAGTTGCGGCGGGGTGCGGGTCTTAACTGACGGCGGGCTTGGGCTCTTTGATGCCGGCAACTCGACCTTGGCCACCGGCGGCACCAGCGCCGGCACCGCGGTTACCTACACGCTGCCCGCTTCCAAGTCCGGCTACAATCTGAACGAAACCGTGGTCTACGCGGGTTGGGCGGACAGCGGGCGCGACCAGCAAGCCTACACGCTGGCTTACTCGACCGTGTCAGCTCCCACTACGTTCATCAACTTGATCTCACCCAGCTACAATCCATCGATTCCCGGGAGCACTCCCTCGGTGGACCGGGTGAGCGTCTATTCCGCCACCGGCGCGCCGATGGCACAGCATGTGGCGGCAGTCAAATTCACGTTCGGACCGAGCGAGAACAATTACTCCGGTTACTCGGAGATCCAGGTTTTTGGCACCCCGACCCCGCCGCTGCTGGTCGGTTCCTCGACGCTCTCCAATGGCAACCTGGTCCTCACCGGGGCCGGCGGCACGCCGGGAGGCACCTACTCCTGGCTGACCTCGACCAACGCCGCAGCGGCGTTGTCAACCTGGACGACCAACACCACCGGAGTGTTTGACAGCACCGGTGCGTTCTCAACCACCATTCCGACCGTGCCGGGTCAGCCCGCCGCGTTCTTCCGGCTCAAGACGCCGTAAGGCGGATCACTCGGCGGAGGCGTTCGGAACGCCCCCGCCTGAAGACCGGGATAGTTCAGCCAGGCGCCCGGGGACACCAGTCCCTGGGCGCCTTTTTTGGAACCAAGAGAATGACCGAGAGCATCTTCAGAATGGGCGTGACCGCGCTCGCCCTTGGGGTGTGGCTGTCAGCCCACGCTCAAGGGACGCCGCTACCGGTGAACCTCCGCTGCGAACACCGGGTGAACCCACTCGGCGTGGGTGACGCCAAACCGCAGCTTGCCTGGCAACTCCAAAGCGGCGGTTCCGGCACTGCCTACCGCGGCGAGACCCAGACCGCCTACCAGATTTGGGTCGGTTCAGCCGTGGGCGCCTCCGACTTGTGGGACAGCGGGAAGGTCCTCAGCCCTCAGGCCGTGGAAGTGGTGTACGCTGGCAAACCCTTGACCAGCGGGAAACGATGCTACTGGCAGGTGCGGATTTATGACGGCCAGGGCGACGTGTCCGCCTGGAGCACGAACGCACAGTGGTCCATGGGGCTCCTTTCCACGGCGGATTGGGTGGCCCAATGGATCGGCTATGACGCGGCATACACACCAACGGCCCAACAGGCGGCGAACAACGCTCTCTACAACACCTCTGGATTGAATTGGATCCGCTTCCCGGTGGCCCAGGCCCGAACGGGGGTTTATCAATCTTCGTTGCGGACCCGAGTGGTCCTGCCGGCGGGCCAGTCCATCACCAACGCCGTAGTCGCGCTCTACGCCGACAATGCCTGCGGAGTGTTTGTCAATGGCCAGCCGGCGACCAACTCTGCCGTCCGCTGGGAAGCGACCGCGCGAATCAACGTGACCTCCCTGTTGCACGCGGGAACGAACGTCCTCGCGCTGGGGGCAACCAACAGCGATGCACAACCCGCGAGCGTCATCGGGAGATTGGTTGTGCAGTTCGCTTCCGGCAGTTCTTCCAACCTCCCCGTCGATACCTCTTGGAAGGCCGCTCAACTCCCGCCGCCCAGTTGGATCCAGACCAATTTCGACGACTCAACGTGGACCACGGCGGAAAGCTCGGGAACACCCTGGGGAACACCTGCGCTCAACGACCTCGCGCGAATCCCCGCCCCCTACTTGCGCAAGAGCTTCACCGTGGGACAACCCATCACTCGGGCAACCATCTATGTGACGGCGCTCGGGGTGTACGAACTGCGCCTTAACGGGCGAAAGGTCGGCAACGACGTGCTCACCCCGGGCTGGACCCAATTCACCAAACGGGTTTACTACCAAACCTACGACGTGACCGGAATGGTCGGTGCCGGTACGAACACCCTTGGGGCGATCCTGGGTGATGGCTGGTACGCCAGTGATCTGGCTTTCAAAGGCACGCGCTGCAATTACGGGGGAACGCCGCGATTCCAGGCCCAGCTCATGCTCGAACTGGCGGACGGCACCACCCAAACCGTCGCCAGTGATGGCTCCTGGAAGGCGAGCTATGGCCCCATCCAGTTTGCGGACTTGCTGATCGGTTCCAGCTACGATGCACGCCTCGAGTTGCCAGGATGGGATTCGACCAACTATCATGACAGCGGCTGGTCGCCGGTGTTAACCGGCATCGGTACTTCCGCCGGCGGCCTCACGAATGTGACGGCCATCGTGACGGCCCTGATCACGAACAACCAACTGAACTTCGTCGCCAGCAACGGCAATCTCGGCGGAGACCCCGCCTACGGCAGCGTGAAGGGCCTGCAAATCACCTTCCAACTCGGTGGCACCAACGAAACGCTGACCTTCGCGGAGAATGCCACCGTCACCCTCGGCGCCGCCGGGCAGACGTTGAAGATCCTCCAGGCGCTTTATGGGAACCCGGCTTTGTTTCCCGGCAGCAACGGGATTCAAGTGCAGGCTGCGGTCACCGAGCCCGCACGGTGTTTCGAAACCTTGCCCGCGCTGACCCTCACCGTACCGAAACCGGGATGCTACACGTTTGACCTCGGCCAGAACATGGTCGGTTGGGTGCGCCTCACGGTGAGCGGCAGCGTTGGAGACCGCATCACCGTGCGCCATGGCGAAATGCTCAATCCTGACGGTTCGATCTACACGGCCAACCTGCGTGGGGCCAACGCAACGGATTCCTACATCCTCGGCACCAACGGGGTCTCGGTGTTCGAGCCGCGCTTCACGTTCCACGGTTTCCGCTACGTCGAGGTGCGCGGCGCCTCGGTGGCCCCTGCCCTGAACTCCGTCACGGGGATCGTGGTGCATTCCGACCTTCCGCTCACCGGCGCCTTTTCCTGTTCCAGCCCGCTCGTGAACCAGCTCTACAGCAACATCCTTTGGGGCCAGAAAGGCAATTATCTCGAAGTCCCCACCGACTGTCCCCAGCGCGATGAGCGGATGGGCTGGACGGGCGACACCGAATTCTTCATCCCGACCGCCGCTTACAACTTCGACATTCAGTCCTTCTTCCGCCGGCATCTGGTGACCTTGTGTGAAGACTCGCAGCACTCGGATGGATCCTTCGCGGTGGTGGCACCCGACCTGGGGGCGGGGAGCGGTGGGACCGCCTGGGGCGATGCCGGATGGATTTGCCCCTACATCCTCTACCATGCCTATGGCGACACCAACGTTATTGCCGACCATTACGCTTCGTTCCAACGCTGCGGGCAATTCGACGCCGCCAACGCCGCGAGCTATATCATCGCGAGCTTGCCGGGCGACTTCGGAGATTGGCTGAACCTGGGGGGCGGCGCCACAGCGACGGTGATAGATACGGCGTTTTATGCCTACTATGCCCAAGCGATGTCAGAGATGGCCCAAGCCATCGGACGCACTGCCGATGCGGCCACTTACGGCGCCCTCCATAGCAACATCGTGGCCGCCTTCGCGAGTTTCTTCAACAGCGACGGCTCATTCACCGATGCCAGTGGCCAAACGGGCTACGCACTGGCCTTTACGCTAAACCTGGTGCCCCCTGCGCTCGGCGCGCAAGCCGTGCAACAATTTGCCAACAGCATCGCGGCTTACAACTATCATCTCGCCACCGGTTTCATCGGCACGCCGCGCCTGCTGCCCGGCCTGCACGCCGCGGGACGGGACGACCTGGCCTACCGGCTGCTTCTCCAGCCGACCTATCCCTCCTGGCTCTACCAAGTGACCTTGGGTGCCACGACGATGTGGGAACGCTGGGACGGTTGGACCCCCGCCTCGGGTTTTCAGAGCGTTGGCATGAACTCGTTCAACCACTACGCCTTCGGCTCAGTCGGCCAGTACCTATACGGCGTGGTCGGCGGTATCAACGCCGCAAGCCCGGGCTACCAGACCCTGCTCATCCAACCCACTCCCGGAGCCGGGCTGACCTGGGCCAATGCCAGCTACAATTCGACTCGCGGCCTCATTTCCACCGCTTGGTCGCATCCCGGCGCCAGGTTCAACCTGGAGGTGGTCATCCCGCCAAACACGTCCGCCCAGATCTACGTCCCCACGACCAATACCGCGGCGATCACTGAAAGCGGGACCCCCGCGACCAACTCGCCCGGTGTCACCTATCTTGGCCTGTCCAATTCGTGTGCCGTTTATGCCGTCGGTTCCGGCCACTATGTCTGGTCCTCACCGCTCCCGGCTTCACCGGTGGCGCCGATCACCACGGAATCCGATTCCGTTTACGCCGGAGGCAGCTTTTCCGCTTTGTCGCCGGGTGACCTGCTCACCAATGCCACGACCACGATGGTCGGCAGTACCCTCGCTTTCGCATCGGAAAACCGGCTCGGAATCTCCAGCCTCTACGACGGCAACCTGGGAGCGCCCGGCACGACCAACCGAAGCTGTGAGATCAGTGGCGGGGCGATTACCTTCCGGGTTGGCCCAGGGGCCAATGGCCTCGGTTACACCATCACCAACCTGAGTACCTACACCGCCTGGCGAGACGATGGCCGCGAGAATGCCAATTACGCCGTCAGTGCTTCTACCGATGGCACCAACTTCTCCCTGGTCGCCACCGTGGCCTACAATCCCTCCCCTTACCCCACCAAGGACGGTACCGGCGGCACCCTCACATCGGTGGCACTGACCGGTCTGACCGGCGTACAATATCTGCGGTGGGACTTCTCGGCCGCCCAACAAAACGGCGGGGTCGGCTACACGGAATTGGCGGCCTTCGGCCAGGCCACTACCCCGCCAGGGCCGCTCAGCCTCAGCGCGGTCACCACCTCGACCCAAAGCAAATTCGTGTTGGCCGTAAGCGGGTTTTCGTTTGGCCAGAGCTATGCGCTGCAAAGCACCACGAACCTCGCCTCGTCCGCCTGGACCGTGGAGACGAACTTTCTAGCCGTCCAGGCCAGCGCTTCCTTTACGAACTCCACCGCCAACTGTCCGCAGAAGTTCTATCGCATCGTGACCTACGAGTGAGGCGGTCAGAAGAGCTTGGGCGGGGCTTTCGAGGCTCCCGATCCGGCGCACTCGGCTGCCTTCGCTTCGCGGACGATGGCTAGCCCCGTGGCCAAACCCCAGAGCCAGCCCATGGCAAAGAGGGCGATGCTCAAGAGCGGCCACCGAAAGGCCTGCCACATCTCGATCACCGAAGCGATGGGGTCAACATCGGGCGCGGTCAAACGCGTCATGTTGGCGCCATACCAGATGAAGAGCCGAGCGGTGAGGATCGTCGTCATGGCCAGGCCGGTAAAGGCAAGGGCGAGCTGCACATAGCCGGACGGGCGCCCCGCCATGAGAGAGCCCACGCCGGGAATGGCGACATTGCTCGTCAAGCAACCCCAGGCAGTTTGCCGGCTAAGCGGACGGCGTGGTCCGAGCGCCAAAGAAATCTTCATAGGCGTACATCAGCACACTCAGAGCAAACGGCAGATTAAAGAGCAGCACAAACCGTGAGGCCACGATATGGGGGAGGGCGAAGGCGAGGTTTTTTTCCATCAACTCCATCGCGTGGACAATGTCGGGCTGGGTCGCGGCCATGGTTTCGCGCATGATGGGATAGGTGAAGCTGAAGACCTTGGCCTGGGCCAGCAGGTGAGCCACCAGGAACGGGAGGAAGGCGAGCACGAGCAGGATCAGCATCGCGAACCAAGCCCGGGTCACCACCCGGCGGCTCACTTCCATGGCGGTCCAGAACTCGATCTGTTTGTCAGCCACCAGGGGCACGCAAAACACCCAAGCCACCACCAGGTAAACCCACCCGACGACGCAGACGCAAATCCCGAGAGAACTCAGGAACGAAGACACCACGCCAGCGAGCACGAGTTGGAGAAATGCCCCCTTGAACCCGGCGAACACGTCGCCCAAAACGGCCGGCTGGCGGCGCACCCGCTTGAGGATGAGTAGGAACATGCCGCCGTAGAGCGCCCCGTCGAACACCCACGAGAGGATGGCAAAAGGGAACCCCAAATTGTGGGGCAGAAAGGCCAGGAGGCTCAGAAACCAAACGACGAACGCCGCGCCGAAGAAGAGGAAGAAGTTGGCGCGGGTCAGTTGCCATCCACGGGCCAGGCAACTGCCGATCCGGACCTGTGCGGGGCGCGCCAGGATCGCGGCGATCCAGGCTTGAAAATTCGCGGGATTCACAGCGGCCCCGGCTTCCGGGACATGGCGCACCTGGGCGGCGAGCGCCTCGGCGAACTCGGCATACTGCGCCAGGGGCTTCCATTCGCCGCTGCCCTCCAGTTGGAGTAGGCTCTCGCCACTCAGGCGCCCTTCCGAAATCCAGCGATCAATCTCGTCGGCGGACGCCGGTCCATACTCTTTTTGGTCTCCACCGATGATTTTGTACATAATTATGCGTTACCCGTCCCGTGCTTGTAGGCCATTACGAGACTCGGCGCAAGCTCAGAGCGCGTCGGGATCCTACGAATGGAGTCCCAGCCAGGCGAAACCGGCCCCTGGGAGGTTGCGCAGGATGCTGAAGACGAGGAGAATGCCCCCGCCCCACCAAAGCCAGGCCGGGCGGATCCTGAAGGCGGCTGGTTGGCCACTGCGGAGGTTGACCAGGCACGAGCCCGCCACGCCCCCGGCGAGCGGCAGCGAGAGCACAAACAGGGGGTTGAAATAGAAGGCCTGGACCACCCGCCCGTGGAGCAATTGATGCACCGCCCGCAAGCCGCCGCAGCCAGGACACAGCAGCCCCGTGGTCTGGTGGAAATAACAGACCGGGTAGAAACCCCCGCGAGCGGGGTCGAACGCGTAAAGAAAAACCGCCGCCAAAGCCGCCAACGCCAAGCCGAACGCGAAGATCCCCGGCCGGATGAGCGTCAGTTCGGCCAACCGGGGGGGAGGGCGGACACGGCGCGAGTTCATCGGCTAATGAAAGGCATCTTTGACTTCGGGCTTGTTGAGCACGACCAAGGCCCAAATGCCGAAAGGCAAGCCCAACAGGCAGCAGGGGGAAAGACAGGGGATCATGGCCAGAACACTCCCCGTCATGGCCAGGGTGTAGCTCTCCAGTTTCTTCATTTTGAGAGCCGCAAAGAAGACCAGCAAACCGATCAGGATGTTCATCGCGCTGAGCACGACCCCGATGGTGCCCGAGAGGATGCTGAAGAAGGCGGGCAACTGGGCGTTTTGCTGGGCCATCATGAACGGAATTCCCACCACCCGGGCGAGCAAACCGATGGCCTGAAGGAATATCCCCAAAATGGCCGTAATCATCAGCGCGACGGCGGGTGCGCTCACCTGGCTTTGGGCCCCAGGTCCGACCGGGAGGCTGACCGGTGGCGGAGGCGGGTTGCCGGGGGGAAGGATGGCGAATTCCGGGAAGGCGGAGAGGGGTTTCCATTCGGTCGTCCCGTCGGCCAGGATTCGTGTATTGACATCCGCGCGGCCTTCGGCAACCCATTGCCGCAACACCTCCGCCGGGATCGGTCCATACTCCTTGCCGTCAGCTCCGATGATCTTATACATGGCTGAAATTTGGCCGCAAACCCAGGGGGGGTCAAGCGATTTGAAGACGATTTGAAGGGGGCGAAAGAGTGCGAGCCAGCGTCAGAACCACTCACGACGGCCTTCGACGTAAATGCGAACGAACTCCGCGTCGGATTTCGTAAGATAAATGATGCCCTCGATGAGGCCGATAACGCCCATGGCCCAGGTGGCAAAGAAGCCCATACCGCAGGTGACGCAGGGAATGGCGACGCTGATCAAGAGCATCGTCACTCCGGTGCCGGTATAGCCGAGGATGAACTTGTGAATCCCGAGCCAGCCCAGGAGGATGGCGAAAATCCCGGCTGGTATCCGTGCTGAGGCGCGCGACTCCATCAGGGAACGAGCGGAAGCCATGAAGGGTGGGGTGTTCAAGTCCGCGGCGAACTCGGCGAAAGTACCGAGTGGTTTCCAGTCGAGACTGCCGTCCGGCTGGGCTGGAGTTTGGTGGTTGACGCGCCCCTCCTGGATCCAGCGACGGATTTGATCCGGGGTTACCGGACCGTAAGGGCGACCGTCCACGCCGATGATCTTATACAAGCCGAGCATAAAACTGAATCTAAGGGGTAACGGCCCGAGTGTAAAACGCAAAGGCCGGGCGGGCTGGAGATTGAGTCATGGTTGGATTAGGTCGGATTAGGTCGGATTAGTTTGGATTGGCTTGGATGGGAGCGGTGGTGGTGG
>Ga0316227_1001545_pt1 | contig 24169 bp, 23 predicted proteins | sample TBH18019metaG_FD_206012 | JGI IMG/M metagenome (GOLD analysis project Ga0316227, IMG submission 206012) | Freshwater microbial communities from Trout Bog Lake, Wisconsin, USA - TBH18019 | ecosystem: Environmental > Aquatic > Freshwater > Lake > Hypolimnion/Profundal zone | place: USA: Wisconsin... | reverse complement strand
CTGTGTTCGCGGGGATTTCGTCAATTGCTTTGCGGATATTCTCAGCGGCTACCATGGCGCCCGAGTGATTTGCGCCAACCAGCAGCATGACAAACTCATCCCCTCCATAGCGGGCGACCAGATCCGTAGAGCGTGCCTGCCTCTCGAGGGCCTGAGCCAGAGCCTGCAAGGCGCGGTCTCCTGTCTCGTGCCCGAGGGTGTCGTTTACCTGCTTGAATCTGTCGACATCAATGAGCATCAAAGCGGAGGATGACTTGAAGCGCTGAACCTTCTTCAGTTCAAGATCGAGGGCATCCTCAAAGACCATTCGGTTGGCAAGACCAGTCAGGTGATCGGTACGAGCAGAGTGTTTGAGCACCTCTTCGAGGCGCGCCCTGTCTGTCTCGTCCCTGATGACAGCCAGGTAACCGGTGGTCTCACCCTGGTCTGAACGTATCGGTGTGATGACAGCGGTCACCAGTAGCTCGGTGCCATTCTTGCGCAGAAAGGTCGACTCCCAGGACAGACTGCCATCTTTATCCACCGCGGCTGTTAGCGCAGCAATGCCGTCCATTGGAGTTGCTTCTGCCGGGCTGAATTGATTTGCGGCTGCTTCCAGCTCCTTGGGTGAGACCAGAATTCGCACAGTCGATTTGCCCACCACATCGTCCGCCGCATAACCGAGTATGCGCTCGGCTCCGGTGTTGAAGTACGTGATGGTTCCTATCCTGTCTGCAGTGATGATGGCAACCTCAGTGGCCGCCTTGAGTACACGGTTGTACTGGCGGTTGAGATTGCTGATCGTTTCTTCGTCCTGTCTCTGTTTGGTGATGTTTTGAAAGCTGGTGAGCGCCGCGTACGGCTTCAGTTCGCCATCCCGAAAGTATGGGCAGCTGTTGATACTGATCCATGCTCTGTCTTCCACGGGACCTAGCCCCATAACTACTCCGTATTGGGGTTCTCCTGTAGCCAGCGTTCTCATTGCGGGGTGCTCTTCCCCAGGGAAGGGACTGCCATCGGCACGGACCGGCTTCCACAAGGGGTCAAGGCTCGTTCTGCCGCAGAGTTGGTCCATGGTGAGTTGCAGAATCTCACATGCCGCGTGGTTCGCTTCAGCGATGTGGCCATCAGAATTTTGAACAACAATGCCGATGGGAGACTCTCAAAAAGCCCTCGGAAACGGTGTTCGCTCGCTTCTAGTTCTTTTGTTCGCTCAGCGACCCGCGTCTCAAGATATTTGCGGTAATTCTCACGTTCACGTTCCTGGCGCTTTTGTTCAGTAATGTTGCGAGCCACCACTCCGGTGCTATTTCAGAGGGTGTTTCGAGGTTAGATGGCGCCGGATGCAAGCCTAATTACCGATAATTGGTGATTGAAGTGCAGTTTTTCGCGTTTCAAGAATAATTTATCCCACTAAGGAACAGTCCCGAAATCAACCCCCTCTTAAGTGGCGTAGTTAAATATCCAGCAGGATATGCAAGTTAGTAATTGGAGTGTTTCAGGTTAATTTATCAAATAGTTTTTCTTGCATCCGCAGCACTTTCCGCTGTTGAATAAGCACCCAAGATTTTTAGAAAATATATCGCTTGAAGATGAGTAGCAGGGGTATAGTGGTCGATGGCCGACAGGCAGCACGAATGTCCTGGTTGAGATTTAGACTCTTTCAGGGCTAGCAGATATTTGTAGAGTATTGCCGCCACCAGGATTGCTTTTCGACCGTTCCGGCTTCAATGACAGCGACTCACAGTTGGTGTGGGTTTGCTGGAAGCTAAACGGAAACCCTGAATTACGGGACGTCAAAAACCGTTAATTCGTTTCCCCTCTCCTGGAGATGCTTATGTCATTTCTCAAGTGTTTTGCCGTCTCAGCTTCTTTCTTGCTGGTTGGAACGGCAGCCATGGCGCAATCAAATACAATTAATGGCTGCTATAACAGAACGACCGGTATCGCCCGCATAGCGGCGACCTGCCTTGCCGGTGAAAATGCAATCTCGTGGAACATTACAGGCCCCACTGGCGCGACCGGCGTTCAAGGGCCTATCGGACTGACAGGAGCCCCTGGCCCGACCGGCGCAGCTGGACCGCAGGGTGTAACTGGCTCTGTTGGGCCGGCGGGCGCAACTGGACCCGCTGGATCAACCGGCGCGGCTGGACCCACCGGACCCACCGGCGTTGCTGGTGCAACTGGACCGGCTGGTTTGACTGGACCGGCTGGACCGACTGGCGCGGCTGGACCCACTGGACCCACCGGCGTTGCGGGCGCTACCGGACCTGCTGGCTTGACTGGACCGGCTGGACCGACTGGCGCGGCTGGACCCACTGGACCCACTGGCGTTGCGGGTGCTACCGGACCCGCTGGCTTGACTGGACCGGCTGGACCGACTGGCGCGGCTGGACCAACCGGACCAACCGGCGTTGCTGGTGCTACCGGGCCCGCTGGCTTGACTGGACCGGCTGGACCGACTGGCGCAGCTGGACCCACTGGACCCACTGGCGTCGCTGGTGCTACCGGACCCGCTGGCTTGACTGGACCGGCTGGACCGACTGGCGCAGCTGGACCCACTGGACCCACTGGCGTCGCTGGTGCTACCGGACCCGCTGGCTTGACTGGACCGGCTGGACCGACTGGCGCAGCTGGACCGACCGGACCCACTGGCGTTGCGGGCGCTACCGGACCCATTGGTTTGACCGGACCGGCTGGACCGACAGGCCAAACTGGCGTAGCAGGACCGGCTGGACCGGCTGGGGCAGATGGAGCGACTGGCGCAACAGGCCCCACTGGACCTACCGAGGCGAATCTGGAAGCTATTTCTGCCGCGCTGAGCACGAACAATGGTGTGGCTCATAATGGCCCCCAGTATTACAACTACAGCCCTGCCGTCTGCATGGTCGGTGATGTCATCCTTTCAGTGAACGGATACGGCCGCTTAGCCCAACCGGCAGATGGACGGCTTCTCGCGATTAGTTCCTACCAGGCCGCCTATGCCATCATGGGCACCACCTTTGGCGGAGACGGTACGGCTACGTTCGCACTGCCTGACCTGAGGGCCTTTGCGCCAAAGGGACTGCAGTACTCAATCTGCACAAACGGATATACGCCGAGCAAGAGCGGCATTAACCCCACCAACTAACGGCTGGGCGTTGTACTGGTAGTTTGTAGTGACTAGCAGCAAGACCTATGCTCTCTCGGCGAAAAGTCGATGAGAGCATAGGTCGGATGGGATCCCTGTGTTGTTGCTTCGAACCTGCTGGGCCGAAGCAACAACACTTTTTTTGCATTTATGCAATCGTCAAGCTGACCACGGCGTGGATGGCGCGCCGGCATCGGATGCCAGTGGATGGGTGGCGAAGGGCAGCAGCTTGCCGGAGTGTACGTCCTGCAGGCGCTTGTGGGTTATTTTGGCCGCCTCGACCAGCTCCGCATAGGGGCGATCCGTTACATCAACGAAACCGATATTGTAGTTTTCGCCGTCCATGCGGCCGAGAACGGGCTCGTCGCGCCACGTGAACCAGTAAGCGCCGACAAACCACGGGAGTGATGCGGCCTGCTCGACGTAATAACGGTAGGCGATGCCGCGTTCAGCCTGATCTTTGGCCTGGACAAGACCGGCGGCCAGGCCATCCGCGGGAACGCCGATGTGGAACTCGCCGATGAGGATGGGACGCCCGGTAAGGCGTGCGGCGCGGATAATCTGCTTGGTAGGCTCGTACTCATAGACGTTGATGCTGCAAACGTCGAAGATGGCCGAGGCGATCATTACCTCGTCTGCCATACGCCCACCGAAACGGATACCCAGGATTAGGTGATTGGGATCGTATTTGCGAACCGCGCCGCAGACGATCTGCAGATATTTACGGAAGCTTTCGAGAACAAACTCTCGACGCCGCGCGGGGGTGTCGCCGGGAGAGAGGAAATCTTTCAGTGCAGTCTTGGTGGCGGTGTCGGGTCCAGCGAGGATGAGGCCGCATAACTCGCTTTCCCGGTCGTTCCATGGTGGCTCATTGCCGACGAAATAGCCAATAACCATGGGGTCGTTGCTGTGTGGCGCGCACTGGGTGCTGGCGGCTGCGTCTATGTCGGCGGCGAACTGAGGCGAGTACACATCTGGAAGGCCAAGATAATTGACGCCGCGCGGCCAGCGGAGCATGACGGCGCCTGGGCGCTGGCGGCCACCCGTTGTGAAGCCCCAGGAGTCAAGACGGCGATTGGTGCGGTCATTGCCTGTGTCGTTGGCTGCAAAGCCCGCGCCCCCGCCCGGCGTGCCGTTCGTTCCGGTAGAGAGGAAGAGATGCCCTTCAGGGTCGACAAACCACCAGCGACCGCCTATTTGCTCGACTCGGAAGAATCCCGTGGCACGTACGCGCGCATTGCTATAGCCGCCGTAGCGAGCGTATCCAAAGTCTGCTGCGCTGCCGAAGGACTTTTCTTCAGCTGCCAGTTCGCGGGTTAACTGCTCGCGCGATTTTATTTTGCGCGGCCACTCTGCAAGTGCCCACTGGCCAAAGGCATCAAGCAGAGGAGCCGACTCAAGAAAGGCGCAGCCCTCGTCGGTTTTGGAGAGGTGGACATTGCGCAATTCAATGGTTGGCTTGTTGAGCGGATACTCCATTGCAATGCCGAAGGACTGGACGGCGTTGAGATTGCCGAATGGACCCCAGACTGAGAACCAGCAAGCGCTGGTGCGCCGATTGCCGGCGGAGGCCAGGTCGTAGCCGTTCGAGTCTCGCCCGATGAAGTATTGCAAGGGAATGGAAGCCCGTAGCCAGGCATTTTGGCCGAAGGCGATGATGGCCATGGAGCGGAGGCCGTGGGCTGTATATGCCCACAAGAGCAGGCGCTGGGGAGAACTTATGCGCATCTCCATGACAAGATGCGAAAAGGGCGAGAGGTCGGCGGGCGATTGCTGACCGAAGTCGCTCATAGATAGTTGTAACTCTGAGTAAATCCCATCGAAAGTGAACTTGCGAATCGAGCTTGCGGCGGGCGGAGGCGTGACAACTTGGGAAGAACCGACTAGCGATTGTGCGCCAACAGCGGCTGGGACTGCAGATGCAATTAACTGGATTGCCTGACGTCGGTTGATCTTCATGGCTTTGCCCTCTGGACAGTATTTGGGAATTCAAGCGTGAACTAGACAGGTGAGTCGGGTTCTATCGCACGAAAAATTGCTTGATTCGATTCGCTGGGATTGTATCGCTGTTGGCTTGTTTTTTGCGAAATGGGTGCATTCGCAACTCGGTTCAGGGTACGGCGAGTGCGGGTTCCTCTGCGCTGCGCCCAGTGTGGTAAAGTGCCTACAAGACTGGGCATGGGCCGCGCAATCAGGCGTTGGCTAGCCACACCTTATTGAGGGAGCGCTGGCCGGGAAGTAACAGGGCCGGTATGGTGATTCCTGGTGTTTGCCTGGCTGGCCACGTATTGACGGGGCAGTTGCGGAAACCATAAATATCCTCTGAAGCGGAGAAGATTGATTGCCGTAGTGATATATGTGTTGATGTGCCTGCACAGAACGACACGCGAATCGACGTGTTTTACGAGAAGAACTTGATTATGACGAAGCACAGGAACTCACGTGGCTAATGAGCCGGTTCGAATACGCCGCGGTGTGGCCTCAAGCGAGACCGCGCGAGAGATTAATCGCGATGCTCTTCTTCACGCCATTCATCGACATCAGCCAGTGAGCAGGGCCGACCTGGCGCGCCTGAGCGGATTACAGCCCAGCACGGTGTCGGTGATTATCAGCCAGTTAATTGACGAGGGATGGGTGCTGCCCGGCTCGCTGGGCCGTCTGCCACGTGGACGTCGACCCACATTTGTGACACTCAATAACAGGCACGTAACCATGGCAATTGATCTACGGCCAGGATATGCCAACCTAGCGGTTGTGGACATCAATGGAGAGATTCTTAGCCGCGATACGGTAGCTCTTTCAGCCCATGCAAACTCCGATGGGGATGTGAGGAAGGCAATTGCAAATATTGCCAAGGCGGCGCGGTCGATGCAGGCAGCTCGTAGCGATCGATTGTTCGCCGGGGTGGGCGTGAGCGTTTCAGGCCGTGTGGAGCAGAAGACGCATAGAGTGCTTTTTTCGCCCAATGCACCATGGACGCGGATCGATCTACACAAGGAGTTGCAGAAGGCCCTGCAAGCTCCCATCGAGATGGAGAACGCCGCCAATGCTTGCCTTTACGCAGAGAGGTGGTTTGGCAAGTTTGGCGATGTGGCCAACTTGATTGTGGTTTCTGTATCAGAAGGCATTGGCACAGGATTGCTTGTGGACGGGCGAGTGGTGCGGGGCAGGGACGATATGGCAGGAGAGTTTGGTCATATGCCCATTGACGACACCGGCCCTGCTTGCGGCTGCGGAAATAAAGGCTGTTGGGAGACATTCGCGTCGAACCGGGCCGCCTTGCGCTATTACCGCGAGATGGCGCCAGGCAGCACCATCTCATCGTTTCAGGAGTTGCTTGGGCTGGCATCTGGCGGGGACATTCAAGCGCTGCGGTCAATCGATAAAATGACGAGCTACCTCGGCCGTGGACTAACCATGATAGTGGCCGGCCTGGCACCCGAGGTGGTAATTATTGTTGGGGATTGCACCGCTTTGTGGTCGCGCATATGCCCGCTTTTGGAGAGCCAGCTCATTGCAAAGTCGTTTACGGCGCACACCCCGCGCGTAGAGGCGGCGATGGATGGCGATACGGCACGTCTGCGGGGCGCTGCGGCATTGGTGTTGCACAGGCTCTTGTTCCGGCGCCCAGAGTTTGAGCAGGTAGATCAGCAGAATGCTTATCGGTAAGTGAGATCAGCGCGATGACAGCTTCGCGCTGAGATACGAGAGCAATCGGTATCTTGGATTGACACGGGCACACTGGATCGAAACCTGCGCCTGGGACTGCTTAATTGATGAGTTGGAAAAGTGACAGTTTGGCGGGAGCGATGAAATCCATGAGAGTTGGAATTATTGGCACGGGCGCAATCGCATGGAAGCATGCTCAGGCGTACAAGAACATCGGCTACCAGGTAACAGTTTGTACAGATCGAACTGCGGAGCGCGGGCATAAATTTGCTGAAGCCACTGCCGCCGAGTTTGTGGCGACTCCGGAAGAGCTTTGCCAGCATCCACTGGTGGACTATGCGGATGTATGTACCTTTCCCGCGTACCGGCTGGCTGCAGTGGAGTTGTGTGCAAAGTATGGAAAGCATGTGCTTGTTCAGAAGCCGATGGCGGTTGACCTGCCGACAGCCGCACAGATGATTGCGGTAGCGCGCAATGCAGGAATTCAGTTGGGGGTTGTAAGTCAGCATCGCTTTGATGACTCAGTACTTTTTTTGAAGCGGGCACTGGCAGCGGGACGGCTGGGCAGGATTGTGCAGGCCGATGCCTATGTGAAGTGGTACAGGTCCGCTGAATACTATGCGCGCCCGGTGAAGGGAAGCTGGGCGGGCGAGGGTGGGGGCGCGCTGATCAGCCAAGCCATTCACCAGGTGGATGTGCTGCTCTATTTGATTGGTGCGGTGGAAGAGGTATTTGGATATTGGCAGCGAGGGGCGTTGCACAAGATCGAGTCAGAGGACTGCGTGTGTGCCGTGATGCGCTATGCGTCCGGAGCTACAGGCGTGGTTCAGGCTGCGACCGCGCTGTGGCCAGGCTATCCAGAGCGCGTGGAGATTCACGGAACGAAGGGGTCGGCGATAGTGACTGGCGATCAATTGACGGGATGGGATGTGCAGGACGACGCGGGAGAGGCAGTGCCGATTTCAGCCCAGGCCAAATCTGGAGCCTCCGATCCCATGGCTATCTCGATCATTCCCTTCGAGCGGCAATTGGCCGATTTTGGAGAGGCATGCAAGGCGGGCAGAGTGCCGTCCTGCTCAGGCGTGGAGGGATACAAAGCACTGCAACTGGTGCGGAGTATCTATGACTCCTGTGCCGAGGGACGAAAAGTACAGTTGGACCCAGTGGCGTTCTAGTTAGATTATGCCTGCGTTGAGTTACCAGTCAGTCAGCGTCCCGTCGAGTTTCCGGTTGATGGGCAGGTAGGCACGCTGGTATGGGTATTTGGCTGCAAGCTTCTCATCCAGATCAACGCCGAGGCCAGGCGCATCGCCCGGATACATGAAGCCATCCTTGAAGGTGTAGGCGTGGGGGAAGACCGCATCCGTCTCATCGGTGTGAGGCATGTGCTCCTGTATGCCGAAGTTGTGGATTGCGGTATCAAAGTGCAACGCTGCGGCCATGCAAACGGGCGATAGATCGGTTGCGCCGTGGCAGCCGGTACGGACATGGTACAACTCTGCAAAATCAGCGATCTTTTTCATAGGCGTAATGCCGCCGCCATGCACGATTGTCATTCGGATGTAGTCAATCCACTGGTTCCTGATGAGGTCATGCGCGTCCCAGACGGAGTTGAAGACTTCGCCTACGGCGATGGGTGTAGTAGTGTGATCGCGAATGATCTTGAAGCCTTCCTGCAACTCAGCGGGTGTTGGGTCCTCGATCCAGAACAGGTGGAAGGGTTCCAGTTCTTTTCCTAGGCGGCCAGCTTCAATGGGCGTAAGTCGGTGATGGCAGTCGTGGAGCAGATGCAGGTCGTCACCAAAGGTCTCGCGGACGCGCGCAAATAGTTTGGGAACCTGGCGGAGGTAGGGTTCAGACGACCACTCGTACTCCGACGGGAGTCCGCGCTCGGCGGGCTCGTAGCGGCCTGCGCCCTTGGTTACCCCATAGGTGGCCGCGAGGCCGGCGACGCCACTTTGTACGCGAATCGCTTTATAGCCGAGTTCCTTGTGCATGGCGACATCTTCAAGCGCGTGGTCGATGTCTTTTCCAAAAGCATGCGCATAGGTGAGGATGCCGTTGCGGCTCTTGCCTCCGAGCAGGTTGTAGAGCGGCGTGTTGAGCGTCTTACCTTTGATGTCCCACAGGGCTATGTCGACAGCGCCGATGGCCGCCATGGAGACCGGGCCCCGCCGCCAGTAGGGACCGCGATAGAGGTACTGCCATATATCTTCAGTTTGAAATGGATCGCGGCCGATGAGACAAGGGATTACATGATCAGTAAGGTAGCTGGCCACGGCAAGTTCGCGGCCGTTTAGCGTGCCGTCTCCGAGGCCGTAGATATCTTCATCGGTTTCAATCTTGATGGTGATGAAGTTGCGGCCCGGCGAGGTAATGTTCACAGAAGCTCTGGTGATTTTCACTACGGCATTGCTCCTCGGATGGGGTAATTGTAGTTGGAGTCTGGCAGTGGCGCACTACTGGTTGACGCCGCTGGACAGGAAGCCGCCATCGACGGCGATTATTTCACCGGTGATGAATGATGCTGCTTCGGACGCCAGGAAGATGGCTGTTCCCGCCAGTTCCCGGGCTTCGCCGAAGCGGCGCATCGGGGTGCGCAGCATCAGTTCTTCGCCCCGCGGCGTGCCTTGGATCAGCGATGCGTTGAGCGGGGTGGGAAAGATGCCTGGCGCAATGGCGTTGACGTTGACGCCGCTCTCGGCGAGTTCAATTGCCAGTACCTTGGTGAGCGACGCGACCGCGGCCTTGCTTGCGCAGTATGCGGCTACCCTGGAGAAGCCGACAAAGGAACTGAGCGACGCAATGTTGATGATGCGGCCATAACGGGCCCGCACCATGGTTGCTCCGAAGATCTGGCAGGCGCGTAACGTGCCGGTGAGATTGGTTTCCATGACGTGGGACCAGTCGTTCTCCGCGGCTTCAAGCGTGGGCGCAGTCGAGGTGATGCCGGCCGCGTTGACCAGTATGTCTATCTTTCCGAAGTGCTTGAGAACCGCATCGTGCAGTGCCTGGATGGTGGGGCGCTGGAGCACGTCGCAGGGGATTCGCAAGGATCGGCGGCCCGTGGCTTCGATTTCTGCTGCCACTTGCTCTACCTGCTCAAGCCGCCGTGAACCGGGAACGACGTCTGCTCCAGCGTTGGCAAGGCCAAGAGCGATGGCACGTCCCAGTCCCGTTGTACCGCCGATCACTACGGCAACTCTGTCTTTCAAATCGAATAAGGTCTGGCTCATTTGTTCATTGGCCCGCCGGGCCGGCAACACCTTGGTTGCGACGCTGATGTGGTGATTGGTCACCGCAGATAGAACTCTCTTCACAGATCGCAGTCGGTTCTGGCCTATTAGTTCGCGTATCGAATAATAACAGAAAGGAAATGCCAGAGTTCGCCAATTAGCGACGCTTGGGGCGAGAAGGTTTGCGCGGGATGCCTTTGGCATCGCTGAGGTGGCTAAGTTGCGATCAAGGGACAACGAAGCAGATTGTTTCCGGATATTGCTATTGCAGGTATGAGGTTCACGTGGCTGGAAGGAGGGAGAATTCTTGACATCTATCCCTTGGGGAGAATAAATTCGCGTCGAATAGTAACTCTATTTTCAGGGTGGTTCCAGGGGAGCCTTTGATTAGCGGGAGTTTGCTGGTTGAGAATGGTTGGGGAAGGCAGGGGTGGGGTATGAGCGACTTGCAAAAGAAGGGTGTTTCGCGTCGGGGTTTTTTGAAGGCGGGACTTGGGGCGGCTGCGGGGGTGGGGTTCCCTGCCATTGTGCCTTCAACGGTGCTGGGGCAGTTTGCTCCGAGCAAGCGAATCAACGTGGGAGCAATTGGGGTAGGACGCATCTCACGCGGACATGACATGCCAGGGATTCTGCAATATGACAGGGCGAAGATCATGGCGGTTTGCGACCTGGATGCGCATCGCCTGGAGGATGGCAAGAAGCTCGTGAATGACTATTACGCGGCCAAGATGGGCAAGGCCTACGACGGCGTAACGGGCTATGCGAACTACCACGAACTGCTGGCGAACAAGGATATCGACGCGGTGGTGGTGAGTACGCCGGATCACTGGCATGCGCTGGTGGGCGTGGATGCGGTGCGGGCAGGCAAGGATGTGTATCTGCAGAAACCTGCATCGCTGACGATTGCAGAGGGCCGGGCGCTGAGCAATGCAGTGCAGGCTACAGGAAGGATTTTGCAGATTGGCAGCCAGCAGCGCTCGACGGTGCAGTTCCGTTATGCGGCGGAGCTGGTGCGGAATGGGCGTATTGGCGATTTGCAGCGGGTGGAAGTGGGCCTGCCGGGAGACCCCGCGGGCGGCGACAAGACACCGATGGCGGCACCTGACTGGTTCAACTACGAGATGTGGCTGGGGGAGACGCCGTACCAGTACTACACTGTGGATCGCGTCCATCCGCCGAAGGGATACGACCGGCCGGGATGGCTGCGCTGCCGGCAGTTTGGCGCGGGCATGATCACGGGCTGGGGCGCGCACCATGTGGACAGCGCGCACTGGGGCATGAATGCGGAGTACACAGGGCCGGTGGAAGTCTGGGGCCATGCGGAGTTTCCGGATCATGGGCTGTGGGATGTGCATGGACCGTTCAAGACCGAGGCTCTGTATGCAAACGGCGTGCGGATGAGCGTAAGCGGCGATTACACGAACGGCATCAAGTTTTATGGAACCAAGGGCTGGATCTTTGTTTCACGCGGGAACGAGCAGGTGACGAAGAGCGATCCGGTGGCCAAGCTGAGCGACGCAAGCGCACTGGCGTCGAGCGACCCAAAGATCATCAAGTCAGTGATCGGTCCGGACGAGATTCATCTGTATGAGAGCAAGGAACAGCATGGCAACTGGCTGGACTGCATCCTGAGTCGCAAGGAACCGATTTCGCCCGTGGAAATGGGACATCGGGCGTGCTCGACCTGCCTGATTCACGATTTGGCGATGGTGCTGAAGCGCAAGCTCTATTGGGACCCGGTGATGGAGCGCTTCAAGAATGACGACGAGGCGAACAGCATGTTGCACCGCCCCCAACGCTCACCTTACATGTTGTCGTAACAGGAGAATAGAGATGATCAGCAGACGCGATGCACTGGTTGGATTGCTGGCGATTCCGGGCGCTTTGCGCGCTACGGCGATGGCGGCGGAGACGGAGCCGATTCTTGGACCCACTGTGTTCAGTTGGAAGGATATGAAGGCGGTAAAGACGGAGAAGGGCGAGGTGCGTTCGCTTTGCAAGACTCCGACGGCGACTCTGGATCAACTGGAGATGCATGTGACCACGCTGAATCCCGGGCTGGAGTCGCACCCACCGCACCGGCATTTGAATGAGGAGTTGATCATCCTGCGCGAGGGCGAGTGCGAGACACTTTCAAGCGGTAAGTGGGTGAAGGTCGAGCCGGGAACGGTGGTTTTTAATGCGTCAAACAGCTTGCACGGTTTCCGGAATGTCGGGACGACGCCGGCAACGTATCACGTGATCAACTGGAGCCCGAACAAGGACATGGCAGCGAAGAAGTAGCGGATGGCTCTTGGCAAGGTGGACCGTGGGAGCGCAGAAATGGCCTCTTTCTGCAAGGAAACGGGCCAAAATGGGCTGATCCATGACGTTTTTGTACGGTGAGGTGTTACTAAGTAGTTAGCAGGCGGATATTTTAAGCGGTTTAAAAAGAACAATTTGACGAGTTCAAAGGGTGCGAAAAATGTGGATTTTGCGACCAGGGGAGGGGGGTATGTTTTTTGCCCCCTCTCCTGTGCCGGTTGGCGGCATTCCGCTTGAGATTATTGTGCGCCTTCTGGGTGTAATTATCTGCAATTGCAGAAGGCAGGGGTCAGGGTGCGGATTCCGTGTCTCACGCTTTTGCTTTGGGGTTCTGGGTTGATTGGCTGATAACGAACCAGCCTCTTCGTCCTTCGAAGAGGCTACATCCCGGATTACTAAAGCGTGCGGCGCACTGGGGCGAGACCGATCAATACGGTTCCCAATTTGCCAAACAATGCGGAGATGACTGTTGCAGAAGGTTTCCGAGAGGCTTGTAGCGGCTGCCGTAAAAAAGCAGGGCATAGTAGCGTATGAAGACGGCGAGCGGGCCGCCGAGACAGGCTGCTACAGCGAATCCGATGCCGAGGCCGAGCAGAACGAAAACGCCTTCAAGGGCTATGTGGAGGCACTGGAGCGCGCCGGTGGCGTCTTCCAGCAGAGAGTTGAATCCTGCCGCTGACATTCCGAGAATCCAAAAGACAGGCAGCAGAAGCAGCGACGCGGCGAATGCCAGAACCGCCCCTGCAAGGAAGGGAATGAACAGGCGCAGGATGAAGTAAGAGAGGAAGGTCTCTTTTTCATCGCGGATGAGAAGGCGCACAGCTCGCCATGCTTGGCGGAAGGAGAGATTCTCAATCACCATGTGGGGCAGGATGAAGTCATGCATTATCACCTCGGAGGCCAAGGCCGCGATGCACACGAGAAACACGAACCCAATGCAGGGAAGGTAGAGCATGAGAAAGACGCCGGGATCGAGCTTGCCGTCGGGCGTGCGCAGTGTGAGAACCGTGAAAGCAAGGACTACAACTCCCACTACGACCAGAATGACCGGAACAAGAAACGAGAGCCAGACCAGCACGTTCGCCTTGAAGAAGCGGTCTACTTGGACGGGATAGAGGTTCCAGGCCAGCCGAATCTGCCTAGATTGATGAACCAGGCAATGAAAGAAAGCGATGCGGAGCTGAACGGCCAGATGGAAGATAAGCAGGCCGACGGTAAATGCGGCGATGGTAGCCAGAGTTGCCAAGAATGTGAAACCCGGGATGTGAGGGATGGAGGAAAGGTCGATCGCGTCGGTGTCAAACTCGAGCGCATTCGGGAATGAGAATTTGAAGTTGACCAGGACGCCCTCGGTGATGGCGGCCACCGCGGACAGCTTGAGAAATGTCTCCCATGCGAAGGGCTGGAAGAGGTAGGACCCGGTCCGCTCGATGGCGGGCCAGACTGCCTGAGAGGCAGAGAAGGCTTTCATTGCGCTCGCTCCGGAACTGCCCAGCGTAGCACAGTTAGTGTGTGGGGCTGTGCGCGGGGTTGCAGAGATTGGATCGGGATGTGGAACGGCGCGGGGTTTAGCGGACGAGGCTGCGATTGACAAGAAGGTAGCTTCGGACCGTCACGCTGAAATGCTGGCGTGGACCAAAGCCTCACCTCTGGATTCCAGGCCGGTCTGACTGGGATGATCCAGGGGACGCAGAGTTTTGCTCAGGCTTTCCGCTCGATCATAAGTACCGCCATGAACTTTGCAATCGGCCAAATATAGAAGGTTGCCACGACCCACATCGCAAGCGAACAGGCGAAGACCGGCGCAACGATGGCCGGTACGGCGTCGAGGGTTGCCATGGAGACCTGGGCGACGCTAAAGACAATCGCGCTCAAGATCGCCGAGGGCATCAGGTTTATAGCGATTGAGGGGTGGAAGGCTATGGCGGCGGCGTGGTCTTCTATCAGCGCAATCCCCGTAGTTGGCCCGTTTCTAGCCCCGGCCATCGCGGCTGGCGTACTTGCCTCAGTAATCGCCATCGGCGCTCATCGCAAGCCCAACTGACCAGAAAGCGCTCACGAGCACACCTTGTGCTCATTTCGGCGAGGCTGAGGGCCGTCTCGGGGCTGGTTTCCGCCCTAATGACGGGGAAGCACCGGAGGCGTCATGTACTAGATCAAGCGGGAAAACGGTAGCGTGGCCATTGTGGACTGGAACGGCAAGGTTATCTACAACGTGGCCGAGGACTATCTAGTGATGTTCCAGAAAAACGGCACTCCCGTTCAAGTCGTCTCCGCTGGCAAGCTGTCGGACGCCGAACTACTCGAAGCCTTGGCCAGCCCAATCAAGATCAGCCTCGACTAGACCGCCCGAATCTCCAGATTCTTCCCCAGCACCTTCAGCGCCCCGGCGATACCGTCGATCTTAGACGTGTGACGCCAGTCGATCAGCCTGTTCACTTCCTGCCTGGTCATCTTCAGCCGCCGCGCCAACTCGGCTGGCCTGACCTTCTGAGCCGCCATTTCGCTCAAGAGCAGGATCTTCGCGGCGTAGCTGGCCGGGAGTTCTACCATATGCTGGCCGCGCTTCAGTTTCGACGGCGCGGGAAAGGGCAGACCCTCCTCGATGTAGTAATCAAAGGCTGATTCCAAAACGTCTGCCGCATGGAGCAGAGCGTCTTCCACGTCTTCACCCTGGGTGATTGCCTCGGGGACGTCGGGGAAGGTGACAACGTAGCCGCCTTCCTTTTGCAGTGCGAGATGTGCCGGATAGCGCATGTTTCCTCCTATTTGAGCCCTAGCTGCTTTTTGATGCCTTCGACCAGCCCGGTCTTAAGTTCCTTCGAGTGCATCGGCAGGAAGGATGTCTTTCCGTTCAGCTTCACCTTCAGATGGGAGCCTTTTGCGCCCTCGAATGTCGCTCCCTGTGCCGTCAGCCACCGTTTGAACTCCGTGCTCTTCATGTGTCCAATGTACGCAATACTGCTTACATTATCAAGATAAATGTGAGCAAAAATGAATACTATTTTCCTTTTCCTGTTTCGCGGTGTGGGAAGGCGGTTTTTGGCCCCCGTTTCGCTCTAAACTGTGTCTAAACGGCCACACAACGCGGCCAAAATGATACAGAGGGCGACCCGATGAGTTCCCTGTTATTTCCATCCACGTTGGTAGCTGTCCCACCGTTGCGACAGAGAAAAGTCGCAAGGATAGGGCACGGGGTTGCGGCTTTGTTGAATCCCAGGTGTCAGAAGCTAGGCCTGGGGCAGCTGGATTTCATCTGCGCTGGAATTGCGCGACTCGCTGCGGGCGTGGGCGCCCGCAGGACAGCCGGTCTGGAGACCGGCACTACAGTTAGGTGAATGCGGGGCTGCTGCATTAGACGGGTGGAGGGTTGCGCTCTGTATATTGCCGCTGATGCCAGTAGGGATAGATGGGCGCTGTTTCACTTGCCTTGTCGAGCGTTGCCACCTGTTCCGCGGTGAGCTGCCAGCCGACCGCGCCCAGATTCTGGCGTAACTGTTCCTCGTTGCGCGCCCCGATAATCAGCGACGAGACCGTGGGGCGCTGCAGTAGCCAGTTGAGGGCAATCTGCGGAACGGTCTTGCCGGTTTCAGCGGCTACTGCGTCGAGGGCATCCACCACTTTATACAAATGCTCCTCAGGCACTTGCGGCCCTTGAGCCGAGGTGGTGTGGAGGCGGCTAACTTGTGGCACGGGCTGGCCGCGGCGGATTTTGCCGGTGAGGCGGCCCCAACCGAGGGGACTCCACACGAGCGCGCCCACATTCTGGTCTTGAGCGAGGGGCATAAGCTCCCACTCATATTCGCGACTGACGAGGGAGTAGTTGACCTGGTGGGCTACGAACCTGGTCCAGCCGTTGCGGTCGGCGACGGAGAGGGACTTCATGAGGTGCCAGCCGGAGAAGTTAGAGCAAGCGATGTAGCGGATTTTGCCTTCGCGGACAAAGGTGTTGAGGGTGTCCTGGACCTCGTCGATGGGCGTGAGGGCGTCAAAGCCGTGGAGGTGGTAGATGTCTACGTAGTCAGTACCCAAGCGGCGCAGGCTTGCTTCGAGAGAGTTGCGCAGATGGTAGCGCGAGGAGCCTACGTCGTTGGGTCCGGTGCCGAGACGAAACGCTGACTTGGTGGAGATGAGAGCCTGGTGGCGACGGCCCTCAAGAGCTTTGCCGAGGACCTCTTCCGACTGCCCGTCTGAGTAGACATCGGCGGTGTCAAAGAGGTTGACGCCGGACTCCATGCATATGTCAACGATGCGGCGGGCTTCAGCGATGTTGGCGGTTGCGCCCCATGCCTTGAAGAAATCCGTAGCGCCGCCGAAGGTGCCAGCGCCAAAACTGAGAACGGGAACTTTGAGGCCGGAGCCTCCGAGAAGACGGTATTCCATGGCCGTTTGGATGCGGCAGGGGGCGGGAGGATGCAAAGTGCGGGTGGTGTGGTGTCGTTCTGTCTCACCCCGGCGTTGTGTTTGCGCGGATTATGAGTCGGGGTCTCTGTGGAGGTCCATTTAGACTGGAAGAGCTATGAGCACACTGAAAGCCGTCCGTGGGACGCGCGATTTGCTGCCGTCTGAGACGGTGCTTTGGAACCGCATTGAAGCTACCGCCCGGGCCGTGTTTGCCCGCTACAACTTTGGCGAGATTCGTACCCCCGTGTTTGAAGACACGGCGCTGTTTGCGCGCGGGGTGGGCGAAGAGACCGACATTGTGTCGAAAGAGATGTACACCTGGGAAGACCGGGCGCGGGCACAGTCAGAGAAGACGCAGTCTTTGACGCTGCGACCGGAGAATACTGCCGGGGTGGTGCGAGCGTACATCGAGCACCAGTTGGGCGAGAGCGGGCAGCTACAGAAGCTCTATTACATTGGGCCGCAATTCCGGCGCGAGAGGCCGCAGAAGGGGCGGTACCGGCAGTTCTCACAGATTGGCGCGGAGGTAATTGGGCCGCCCTCTTCAGGCAGCGAAAGTCCGCTGCGCGATGCGGAGGTGCTGGAGATGCTGGCGACGCTGCTGGATGAGCTGGGGATCTCCGGCTGGACGCTGGAGCTGAACTCCGTTGGCTCGGCAGCCGACCGAGCGCGGTATAACGATGCGCTGCGTGCGGCGCTGGTTCCCGTAGTGGGACAGATGTGCGTGGATTGCCAGCGGCGGGCTGTGACCAATCCTTTGCGGGTGCTGGACTGCAAGGTGGCGGCCGATCAACCGATTATTGAGACGCTGCCGGTGATTGCCGACTCTCTGGACGAGGCCTCGAAAGCGCACTTTGCCGCTGTGACTGCGGCGCTGGACGCGGCGGGGGTGCCTTATACGCGGAATCACAGGCTGGTGCGGGGGCTGGACTACTACACACGGACGACCTTTGAATTTACGCATGGCGGGCTGGGCGCACAGAATGCGCTGCTGGGCGGGGGACGCTACGACGGGCTGAGCGAGATGCTGGGCGGACCGAGAGCGCCGGGAATCGGGTTCGCAATGGGCGAGGACCGGCTGGCGTTGACGCTGCAGACGCTGGAAGCTGCTCCGGCGTTGAAGGCGGACGCGTATATTGCGCCGCTGGGCGAGGGGATGAACGCGGCGGGTTTGAACCTGGCGCGGGAGCTGCGCCACCAGGGACTGTGGGTAGAGCTGGGCGAGGGGAGCTTTCGCCTGAAGAAGTCGTTCGAGGCCGGGGACAAGACGGCGCGGCGGATTGTGATCCTGGGCGAGGACGAGCTTCAATCCGGTATCCTTACAGTGAAGGACTTCGCCACCGGCATACAGACAAAGGTTGCCCGCACGGAGCTGGCGGTTTTTCTGGCTGAGTGATGGGACGGTTGTATTTGTGCTTTTCCGCCCTGGCTTTTGTGGGTGGATGTAGTGGCAGATTTGGGTTCGTCGTATGGCAACGGTCTTGGTTTCAAAACGAGCAGGCAAGTAAAGGACACAGGTTGTGCTTGATTTTCTAGGTAGTCTCGAACGGACGCATATGTGCGGCGATTTGCGCGCCGCCCACGCTGGGCAGCAAGTGGTTTTGATGGGCTGGGTAAACCGGCGCCGCGACCACGGCAACCTTATCTTTCTTGACCTGCGCGACCGCACCGGGCTTGCCCAGATTGTGCTGGACAAGGAGTTGACGCCAGACGGCCACCTGAAGGGCGAGCAAGTGCGGCCCGAGTACGTGGTTGCCGCCGTGGGCAAAGTACGGCTGCGCGACGCGGACGCCATCAATCCCAAGATGCCGACGGGCGAGATCGAGATTGAGGCGACGGAACTGCTGGTGTTGAACGACACGAAGCTGGCGCCGTTTTCGCCTTCAGACGAGGCTATCCAGAACGAGGAAGTGCGTCTGAAGTACCGGTACGTTGATTTGCGGCGGCCGGAGATGCAAAAGAACTTCAGGCTGCGGCACGATATTACGCTGGCGATTCGGGAGAGCCTTAGCACGCAGGGCTTTCTTGAGGTTGAGACACCAATTTTGACCAAGAGCACGCCTGAGGGCGCGCGTGATTTTCTGGTGCCGAGCCGCGTGCATCCAGGCGAATTTTATGCGCTGCCGCAGTCGCCGCAGATTTTCAAGCAGATTTTGATGATCAGCGGGTTTGACCGGTACTTCCAGATTGCGCGCTGCTTCCGCGACGAGGACTTGAGAGCCGACCGGCAGCTTGAGTTTACGCAGGTGGATCTGGAGATGAGCTTTCCGCGCCAGGAGACAGTGTTTGGGGTGGTGGAGCAGTTTCTTTCAGCGGGATTTGCCGCAGCGGGCGTGACGCTGGCTACGCCGTTTCCGCGGATTACCTATGACGACTCAATGCGGCAGTTTGGCAGCGACAAGCCGGACCTGCGGCTGCCGGGGCTGACGGATGTGCGCTCTGCGTTTACAGACGAGAACCTGGCCACGCTGAACATTGACCTGGCGCTGCCGGTGGTGGCCTTCCGCATTCCGAATGTAGGCGAGTTGAGCCGCAAGGAGCGCGAGGACAGCCATCCGCTGTTTGACCTGAAGAAGGGCGCCAAGTTTATTGACGACTTCAAGCGGCTGGCCAAGGGATTTCCTGAGGCCGCGGTGAAGGTGCGGGAGTTGGCAGGGGCGGCGGAAGCCGACTTTGTGATTATTGTGGCCGGAGACCCAACGCACCACATCAAGGCGAGCGATACCAAGTTCGAAGGACGGTTGAGCGAGCGCGAGATCAACGTGTACTCCGCCGCCGGGAACTTCAGGACCGAGCTGGCGAAGAAGTATGCCGACAAGCACAAGGCATTCAACGTAACGGAAGAGATTGTGCAGACGGCCGACCCGCGCAGTGGAAAAGCTGTGGATGGCACGGCTGCATTCAATCCGATCTGGATTGTTGATTTCCCGATGTTCGAGTACGACCTGGCGTCCGCGAAGTGGATGCCGGCGCACCATCCGTTCACTTCTCCGCATGAGGCGGATATGGCGAACCTGGTGAGTGATCCGGCGAGCGTGCGCGCCAACTGCTATGACCTGGCGATGAACGGGCTGGAACTGGGGTCGGGGTCGATTCGAATCCACCGCAAGGATGTGCAGCAGCAGATCTTCCAGTCGCTGGGCATCTCAGAGGAAGAGGCCAAGGCGCGTTTCGGGTTCTTCCTGGATGCGCTGGAGTATGGCACTCCGCCGCATGGGGGGATAGCGCTTGGGCTGGACCGCATTGTGATGCTACTTGCTGGCGCTCCGAGTTTGCGCGAGGTGATTGCGTTCCCGAAGACGGCGAAGGCGATTGACCTGATGGCCGATGCGCCGACGACGGTAAGCGAGCACCAGTTGAAGGAACTGCATATTCGGGTGGCGCTGAAGAGCTAGGACAGGGCCTTACTCGGCGTGCTTTTCGGGTTCGTTTTCTTCTTCGCCTTCGACGGAGATGCGCAGGGAGCGCAGGAAGTGAAGGTCGTTGGGCGTGAATGCGCCGGCGGAGTCGCCTTCCAGGGCGGCTTCGGCAGCATCTTTGGCCTCTTTGGCGGTTACCTCATTGAGGCCGATGGTGGCTTCAAGCATGAGGAGCACGTCAAAGCCGTACTTGCGGATGTCCTGCACCACCCCGGCGATCTGTTCGCTCTCAATTACCGACTCGTGGATGGCTTCGCCCAGTTGCTGAATGAGTTCACGCAGACGGGATGTCACGGTAACCTCCAGGAGCAGCGGCTCGCGCGGGACGAGGCGCGGGTTGCGGCGAGAGTTTTATCTACATTACTTCCATCGGCGTTTGCGAGCAACTGGAAAGCGGCAGCAAAGTGCGGGAAGCAGTCTGTGGCGCTGCACTGGTACCATCATAAACGGAATGAGACCACAGACAGTTGGCCGCGTATTAGGCATAGGACTGCGCCTGGCAGGGCGCGCCGCAGTTGAGCGCCTGGAGGGCAGTGGGCAGGCCGTAGCAGCGGCGGCCCAGCCCCAGCAGGTGGCGCAGACGGTGGAGCGCGTGCGGGCGGCAGGGCAGGCAGTAAAGCAGGCTCGCGGCGGGGTATCCCGCGGCTTGGGAGGCTTTCTGCGCCCCTTCAGGCGCGTGGGAGGCATTATCTGGCTGGAAGTGACAGGAGTGTTCTTCCTGCTGCCGGTGATTGTGTTTGCGCCCAACCTGTGGCGCATGCGGGCAAGCTGGGCGACAGGCCCCGACCACAAGACATTTCTGGTGACCGCGCTGGTGGTGGCGGTATTTCTTTACCTGGGCGTGACCTCGTTCTGGCGGGCGCGGCGCAGGTAAGGCGGCGCAGCGCCGGTTCGACGATTTGAAGCTTGAGCGCGTTGCCTAAAACCAGCGCCTTCTGCGTCGCGCGACAACCCACATGACCAGAGCGGCAAGCGCCGCACCAATGAGCAGCCACTCAATGTCTCTTTGCGTGATTTCGCCATCCAAGAGCCGAATACCGCGCCAATTGGCTAGTGCCAGCGCATTGCTGAATACGATTCCCATGTCTTCTCCCGAGCGCCGGCCCTGATCTCAACCCGCTGCATGAGTAAGAGCATCGAGTTGCCTCGCAGGTTGCCTGACAGGCAGAAAGCCCGGTATATCTGCAACTTTGCCGACACGGCGCTGATGAGGATGCGCGTGGCGCTTCTAGCTGCGACCTGGATTGCCCTTAGTTCTTGGGTGGGGTTTTCTCGGTGGGCAGCCGGACGATCCAGATGATGATGCCTATGGACAGGACGGCGAAGATGATGAGCGGTATGCCGCCCAAAGACCCCAGCAAGTGAAGGCTGAGAACAGAAACGCCGCGCCACAGCGCCAGCGCAATTAGACATGCAGTTAACATAGCGCCTCTCCAAGAACCAGGTTCTTTTGCCCAACTGCGTCAGCTCTTGAGACCTGGAATTGGCAGAAAGAGTACTGCTAACTGATTCCAATTGGCAAGGGTGGGCTTGGCTGGCATGGAGCAGGCGGGGCTAGAAGCGCGGCTGGTCAGGCGGGCGGGTGAGGCGCCATACGCCAATGCAGATGGACAAGAGGCCGAGCGCATAGGCTCCGAGAGCGTGAGAGCCGGTGTGGATCTTCCATCCCTGGTACAGGGCAAAGCAGCCGGCCCCCAGGAGCAGGATTCCGCGAAAATGATTCATGGTGTTTCCCTTCATTGTGAATGGGTCTTCTTGATCGTAACGCCCGGAGGGGAGTTTGACCCCACGGCCACAAAATCCTATGGTGGGAAGGGTACCGCAAGGTTGCCGAAAGGAAGGTTTCGCCATGTCAATGCACAACCCTAATACTCCCGAGCTGCCAGTATCAGAAACGCCCGCAGCGGCACCGCTGAAGAAGACCCCGCTCAACGCCACCCATCGCGCCCTGAAGGCCAAGATGGTGGACTTTGGGGGCTGGGATATGCCGGTGGAGTATCCAGGGCCGGGTGGAGGCTTGATTGCCGAGCATTTGGCTGTGCGCACAGGGGTGGGATTGTTTGACGTGAGCCACATGGGCGAGATCCAGTTTCGCGGGCCGGGGGCGCTGGAAGCTGTGCAGCACATTACGATGAATGACGCCTCGCGGCTGAAGGACGGGCAGGCCCAGTACTCCGCGCTGCTGACTCCGGAGGGGACCTTTGTGGACGACATCCTGGTTCACCGGCTGAGCGAGAACGACTACCTGCTGGTGGTGAATGCCGGTACGAAGGACAAGGATTATGCCTGGATTCGGCAGCAGGTGGGGGCGCGGCATGGAATCCACATCAGCGACTACTCGGCCTATTACTCGCAACTGGCGCTGCAAGGGCCACGGGCGCTGGAGACGATGCAGAAGCTGACGAAGGTGGATTTGGCGGGAATCAAGAACTACTGGTTTGCCTGGGGCACTGTTGCGGGCGTACCGAATGTGATGATTGCACGGACTGGATACTCCGGCGAGGACGGGTTTGAGGTTTATATCCCCGCCGATGAGCCGACCACGGTGAAGATGTGGGAGGCGATGATGGAGGCGGGCGCGGAGTTTGGGATAAGGCCCTGCGGGCTGGGCGCGCGCAATACGCTACGGCTGGAGGCTGGAATGCCTCTTTACGGGCATGAAATCTCCGATGATATCAACGTGCTGGAGTCGCACGTGGCCCGGTGGGTAAAGCTGGAGAAGGGCGAGTTTATCGGGCGCGATGCCTTGCTGGCTATCCAGGCCGGCGGCGGGCCGCAGCGGAAGATTGTGGCGCTGGAGATGGTGGAGCGTGGCATTGGGCGGGATGGATACCCGGTGCTGGACCTGGACGGGCATGAGATTGGCGTGATTACTTCCGGGTCGCCTGCGCCTTATTTAAAGACCAATATTGCCATGGCGCTGGTGCCTGCGAGTGTGGCCGCGAGTGGCGCGGATGTGCTGGTGCAGGTGCGAGCCAACCAGGTGAGGGCGAAGCAGGTGGCGCTGCCGTTTTACAAGCGGGCAAAGGGGTAGCGCGGGCAGCCACCGCTCTGCCCGGTTGAAGGAAACGTGGCGTGCTCTGTTTCCCTTCTCTCTTCAAGGGGAAGACGTCTGCGTATGACGAGCCGTTGACTACTTGAGCAGGTCCAGCGCCATGGCGGTCATGCTGGTGACTCCGGTGGTGATGGCGGGCCCGTAAACCGGCGCGAAGAGCGCGGAGTGCAGGCCGGGGAGAGACACGCCTGTTTTGCGGCTCTCGGCAAGCTTGTCGGGATCGGCCGCACCCAGCCAGAACATTACGCCCGGAATCTTGCCATCGAGGGTGAACAGGCCCACATCCTCGCTGCCCATGATGGCGTGGGCTTCAAGGACACGGTCTTTGCCGAGTGCGGACGCGGCGGACGCGCGGAGGCGCTCAGCCAATGCCGGATCGCAGAGGGTTGCAGGCGTGCTTTCACCCAGCGTAACAGTGGGCATGCGATCCGCAGGAATGCCATAAGCCTCCGCGAGGCCCTGGGCGGTGCGGCGCACGGCGGCGACGATCTGATCGCGAACTGCGGCGGAGTAGGTGCGCAAGGTAAGGCCCAGCACAACTTCATCGGGAATGATGTTGTTTTTGGTGCCGCCATGGATGGTGCCGACGGTAAGTACGGCAGGCTGCTGCGGATCGATCTGGCGGCTGACAATGGTCTGGGCCACGAGCACAAATTCGGCAGCGAGGACGATGGGGTCTTTGCCGGCCTGGGGCGCGGAGCCGTGTCCGCCGATGCCGCGCAGGGTTACGTTGATTGTGGTGGCGCTGGCAAGCAGCGGGCCACCCTTGATTGAGATGGAGCCGGCAGGCACGTCGTTGGAGTCGTGCTCTGAGAGGACCATGTTTGGGCGGCCGAAGCGCTCGTATAGATGGTCGGCGAGCATGGCGGTTGCGCCCTGCACCACTTCCTCGGCGGGCTGGCCAATGAGCATCAGGGTGCCATGCCACTGGCTTTTGCGTGCAGCCATCTCTCGCGCCGTGCCCAGCAGTACG
>Ga0316227_1001534_pt1 | contig 24387 bp, 26 predicted proteins | sample TBH18019metaG_FD_206012 | JGI IMG/M metagenome (GOLD analysis project Ga0316227, IMG submission 206012) | Freshwater microbial communities from Trout Bog Lake, Wisconsin, USA - TBH18019 | ecosystem: Environmental > Aquatic > Freshwater > Lake > Hypolimnion/Profundal zone | place: USA: Wisconsin... | reverse complement strand
CGCAGCGGAAAGTCGACTGCGATTGTGATAGATCACCTTCATTCCAAAACCCAGAGCTCGCTTAGCAATGCCCTGGCCAATACGACCCATACCAATAATCCCAATGGTGCTGTGATGCAAATCCATGCCAAGAGGATTATTCACAATCGACCAACGTGTCCAGTTGCCGGCACGCACCCAATGTTCAGATTCAGTAATGCGTCGAGCAGTAGCCATCAAAAGCGCGAAACCAAAGTCTGCTGTGGTGTCCGTCAATACATCGGGGGTATTGCTAGCCATTACACCCGCCGCGGTCATTGCAGGCACATCAAAGTTGTTATACCCCACGGAAATATTGGCAACTATCTTTAAGTCTTTAGCGTTACCTAGCGCACTCGCATCAATCCGCTCACTTCCAGTAACCAAAGCCCCGACCACTTCAGAAAGCGCTTTTTTCAGCTCCTCAGGCGTCAAAATTTCATCCGCCTGATTCGATTGGACATCAAAGGACTCCTCCAATTGAGCAAGCGCCTCTGGAAAAATAGCGCGTGCCACCAAAATTTTGGGCTTCCGAGAGGTATTGGTTGGTGTCAACATGATCATTAGGTATTGAATTAAACAGGTAACAGGGACTACTTTACCTGAAGTAAATTGAGCTTTTTGCCTGAAAAATAGGCCATTTCAGCTAAAATCTATTCTTTACAACTTGTTAGCCCCATTCCAGCGGGCTTATGAAACTACACCGCCATGACTTACGTTGTTACCGAATCCTGCATCCGCTGCAAGTACACCGACTGTGTCGATGTTTGCCCTGTTGACTGCTTTCGCGAAGGCCCCAATTTCCTGGTCATCGATCCTGATGAGTGCATTGACTGCGCCGTCTGCGTTCCAGAGTGCCCTGTAAACGCCATCTATGCGGAAGATGATGTGCCAGGAGATCAGCAACAATTCATTAAGCTCAATGCGGAACTAGCACCTTCTTGGACCTCAATTACCAAATCCAAGTCAGCACTGCCAGATGCAGAAGAGTGGAAAGACGTTAAAAATAAACTTGATCAATTAGTAAAGTAAACCGCCGTTTACTTTACTGCCGAATAAGCTAAATCCAAGGGATCTAGTTTGCACTCCCCCACCCAAACCGAAGCGCTGATCATTGGCGCTGGCCCAGTGGGGCTCTTTCAAGTTTTTGAACTTGGATTGCTCGATATCAACACCCATGTGATTGACTCTCTTCCAGAGATTGGAGGTCAATGCATCGAACTCTATCCCGACAAACCTATTTACGACATTCCAGCCATTCCCGTTTGCACTGGGCGAGAGCTGATTCGGAATTTGCTAAAACAAATTAAACCGTTTTCCCCGCAATTTCATTTGGGGCAAGAGGTAACCAGTCTTGAGACCCAAGCAGATGGGCGGTTTTTAGTTGGCACTTCCCAGCAACAATATTTTCTTACTAAAACCATTTTTATTGCGGCAGGTGTGGGCGCTTTCCAGCCTCGCACCCTGAAAGTCGCAGGCATTGAAATCTTCCAAGACAAGCAACTGTTTTATCACGTCACTGACCCCGATCGGTTTACGGGCAAGCGCCTGATCATTTGCGGTGGAGGCGACTCCGCTTTAGATTGGGCTTTGCATTTCGCCGACAAGGCACAATCGGTTGTATTGCTGCATCGTCGTGATGATTTCAAAGCAAGCCCCAAAGCCATTCACGATATGCGCACCCTATGTGCAGAACAAAAAATGCAGTTGGAGATCGGTCAAATCATGGGCTTCGAAACAAACGATGGACGCCTATCGAATATCCAAGTTTTAGGCAATGATGGGGCAACCCGAAATCTACCCTTAGATGACCTCTTGGTCTTCTTCGGTTTGTCCCCCAAACTAGGGCCCATCACCGAATGGGGTTTAGCCATTGATCGCAAACAGATTACCGTTGATACCGCTACATTTCAATCAAGCATCCCGGGAATTTATGCTGTTGGTGATATCAACATTTATCCTGGGAAAAAGAAATTAATCTTATCGGGGTTCCATGAGGCTACCTTAGCGGCATTTGCCGCGGCAGCCTACTTGCAGCCTGAAAAAACCATTCCATTGCAATACACCACTACTTCACCCAAACTTCATCAAGCGCTCGGGGTTGACTCACCCAATTTCGAGTAAGCTCTATCTCAGCACACACATACACTTACGACTACCATGCGCCAATACCACGATCTCATGAGAGAAGTCCTTACCAAGGGCGTTCAAAAATCTGACCGCACCGGGACTGGAACCATTTCAGTTTTTGGGCATCAAATGCGCTTTAATTTGGCGGATGGCTTTCCAATGGTTACCACCAAAAAATTGCATCTCAAGTCGATTATTTATGAATTACTGTGGTTCCTCAAAGGCAGCACTGACAACAATTGGCTCAAAGAGCGCGGCGTCTCCATTTGGAATGAATGGGCAGCCCCAGATGGTGATCTGGGCCCCATCTATGGCTATCAATGGCGCTCATGGCCAGCGCCAAACGGTCAACATATTGATCAAATTTCTGAGGTTGTAGAGACCATTAAAAAGAATCCGGATTCACGTCGCATTATTGTGTCCGCCTGGAATGTGGCCGATATTCCCCGCATGGCCTTAGCCCCTTGCCATGCTTTTTTCCAATTTTATGTGGCCGACGGCAAACTCTCATGTCAACTCTATCAACGTAGCGCTGATATCTTTTTAGGTGTGCCATTTAATATCGCTAGCTATGCCCTGCTAACACATATGGTGGCACAACAATGCAATCTGGATGTAGGTGATTTCATTTGGACTGGTGGCGACTGCCACCTCTATAGCAACCATCTTGAACAGGTCGATCTCCAGTTATCACGAGATTTCTACCCCCTGCCAAAGCTCAAGATTTTGCGCAAACCAGCCAGCCTCTTTGATTATGAGTTCGAAGATTTTGAGATTGCCGACTACCAATCCCACCCCCCTATCAAGGCTCCTGTAGCGATTTAAGGCAATCATGACTCAACCAGCCATCTCCATGATCGTTGCACGCTCTCGTAATCACGTGATCGGCAAAGACAATCAAATGCCATGGAAAATTTCTGCAGACCTGCAGTTTTTTAAACGGGTCACAATGGGTCACCCAGTCATCATGGGGCGCAAAACCTGGGAATCAATTGGACGACCATTGCCGGGCCGTCGCAATATCGTTGTGAGCCGCAATACCGATCTCGAGCTCACGGGAGCAGAAGTGGCAAACTCTCTAGATGAGGCGCTCAATCGCTTAACAGCATTTCCCCGCGTTTTTGTGATTGGTGGCGAGCAACTCTTTCGACAAGCCTTTGCCAAAGCTGATCGCCTCTACATTACAGAGATTGATCTTGATATAGAAGATGGAGACACCTTCTTTGAGGTTCCAGATCCAGAACATTGGCGTACCGTAGAAACCACCCCGGGGCTTGAAGGCGCTATACACTTCCGCTTTATTACCCTAGAGCGCAAATAAGCATGGGTCCTTCAGGGCCCATTTTCTTTTCTTACTTACCGCCTACTGTCATCGCAGCAATGAGTATGGAACCCGTCTCCTTGGTGCCCCGAATCAAGGAATCATCCCCAACCAGCTCAATACCCAATAACATCTCGCGAAGATTGCCAGCAATCGTGACTTCTTCAACCGGATATTGAATCTCGCCGTTCTCCACCCAATATCCAAATGCTCCGCGCGAATAATCCCCTGTTACATAATTGACACCTTGCCCCATGAGTTCAGTAACCAATAAACCGGTTCCCATCTCCTTTAATAATGCCGGCAAACCACCCCGCGGAGTCTTCCGACTTTGCAAAGTTAAATGGTGTGAACCACCAGCATTCCCAGTGGTCTTCATGCCCAACTTGCGCGCTGAGTATGTGGATAAAAAATAACCTTCCAAAACGCCGCTGTTCACTACCGTGCGCGCAGAGGTCTTCACGCCCTCCTCATCAAATGGGGCGCTTCCAGTCATGGATTTAAGGTGCGGATTCTCAAAAAGACTAATGTGCTTCGGTAGAACTTGTTTGCCCAAACTATCCAAAAGGAAACTGGAGCGGCGATATAGCGCTCCCCCAGAAACCGCCTGCACCAAGGACCCCAACAGCCCTGCAGCTAATGGCGCCTCAAAAATAACAGGGCAGCGTCGCGTTGTTAACGACCGTGCTTTTAATCGCGATAGCGCGCGCTGTGCGGCATATGTTCCGATAGCGGCTGGATCAGCCAACTCTTCCGGAATTCGCGAACTGGAATACCAATCATCTCGTTGCATAGGTGATTTTTTACGGCCCTCACTCGCAATCGGCGCACAGGAAATATAGTGCCTTGAAAAGGGGTAGCCCCCCATAAATCCTTGGGTAGTCCCCATCATGAAGTGGGCATGGTGAGCCGATACGGAAGCGCCATCACTATTTTTGATTTGCTTGCTCACAGCAAAGGCAGCACCCTCTGCAAGACGGGCGATATCTACTGCCTGGCTAGCATCAATTCTCCATGGATGAAATAAATCTAAATCTAGGGGATTCTTTTCCAGGAGCGCACTTTCTGCTGGTGCAGCACAAATGTCTTCCGCAGTATGCTGAGCAATATGGTAAGCAGCCTCTACAGTCGCACGCAAAGACTCCAGCGAGAAATCGCTGGTACTCGCATTACCGCGACGATGACCTAAAAAAACAGTTACTCCAACCTGTTTATCCAAGCTTTGCTCAATGGTTTCCACCTCACCCTTGCGAACGGTGACAGACAAACCTTGACCTTCTGATACCTCAGCAACCCCATCCGATGCTCCGCGACGGCGCGCCTCAGCAAGCATAAAGTCGATAATTTCCTGGAACTGATTTGATGTGTATGTAAACATGCCTCAATAATAGCTAGAATAGAAACATGCAGCATACTCAAAATCCGATATCTAATAGCGCTGACTCGATCAAAATTGGTCTGATTTCTATTTCAGACCGTGCTAGTCAAGGTATTTATGCCGATGAGGGTCTGCCTACTCTACAAACCTGGCTAAGCAATGCCGTCCTCAATCCCTGTTTTTTTGAGCAACGTCTGATTCCTGATGACCGCAAAACTATTAGCAATACGATTGTGGAACTAGTCGATCTCAAGGGATGCGACCTTGTCCTCACCACGGGCGGCACAGGGCCTTCTAGAAGGGACGTAACCCCTGAGGCTACCCTAGATGCCAGCACACGCTCTATGCCCGGTTTTGGCGAGCAAATGCGGCAAATCAGCCTGCACTTTGTTCCTACGGCAATTCTATCTCGCCAGACAGCGGTATTGCGGGAGATTGATGGGCATGCGGCACTGGTGGTAAATCTCCCAGGACAACCCAAGGCAATTCAAGAAACGCTTGAAGGTTTAAAGGATGCTACAGGCAAATCCTTGGTTCCAGGGATTTTTGCTGCTATTCCGTATTGCATTGATCTGATTGGTGGCCCCTATATTCAAACCAATGAAGCCATCATTAAAGCCTTTAGACCGAAAAACGCCATCAAAAAGTAGGGGCCATTGAGGTCTAGGGTAAAGGCACGATGAAGGTATCGCGGTAGTACTTCAGCTCCTCAATAGATTCCTCAATATCTGCCAAGGCAGTATGCGCTTGTTTTTTAGTAAACCCTTTTACCAATTCAGGGTGCCAGCGCTTACACAACTCCTTCAATGTGGAGACGTCTATATTTCGATAATGGAAATACGCCTCTAACTTTGGCATATAACGCGCCATAAAGCGCCTATCCTGACCAATAGTATTGCCGCACATGGGGGCAATACCGGGTTTAATGTACTGCTTCAAAAACGCAATGCATTGAGCTTCTACAGTGGCCTCATCCAAAGTCGATGCCTTCACCTTATCAATGAGGCCGGATCGCCCATGAGCGCCCTTATTCCAAGCGTCCATCCCATCTAACAAAGCATCATCCTGATGTACCACCCATACAGGAGCGGTAGCGATGGTATTGAGGTGGGCATCGGTCACGATGATGGCAATCTCTAAAATACGCTCTGTCTCGGGATTTAAACCGGACATTTCCATATCCACCCAAATTAAATGCTCATTTGGGGAGGCCACTCTTGATGCTGCTGTGCTGGTTATTTCGCTCATATCTATAATGATCTCATGACATTCACAATTATTTTTCTTATTGCCTTTTTGCTGAGCTTCGGCCTGCGCTACTGGCTCTCCCACCGTCAAATGCGGCATGTTGCCAATCATCGCGATACCGTACCAACAGATTTTGCTCAACGCATTTCCTTGGTCGACCATCAAAAGGCGGCAGATTACACCATTGCAAAATTACGCCTAGGTATTTTAGAGAATAGCGTAAGCGCGATCGTCTTAATTGCTTTTACGCTTCTGGGTGGATTACAGATTTTAAACACGACTTTACTGCAGTGGCTAGACGAGGGAATCACCCAGCAAATTGCCTTGTTAGGATCGATTGCCATGATTTCAGGGGTCATCGACTTGCCCTTTTCTTGGTACAAGCAATTTCATTTAGAGGAACGCTTTGGTTTTAACCGCATGAGCAAAAAACTCTTTGTTGTCGATACGATCAAAGGGGTGGCCTTGGGTGCAGTCATTGGCATTCCTTTGCTGTGGGCTGTCTTGAGTCTGATGGCGAAAGCTGGAAACTTTTGGTGGCTTTGGGCATGGCTGGTTATTACCGTTTTTAGTGTCTTAATGCAGTGGATATTTCCCACTTTTATTGCCCCTTTATTTAACACATTCCGAGCATTGGAAGAGGGGCCACTAAAGACACAAATTGAGGCCCTCTTAAAACGCTGTGACTTTGCAAGCCAAGGACTCTTCATCATGGACGGCAGCAAGCGCAGCGCCCATGGCAATGCATTTTTTGCCGGGATGGGTAAAGCAAAGCGCATTGTGTTTTTCGATACCCTAATCGAGAAACTCGAACCAGGTGAAGTAGAAGCAGTGCTAGCACATGAGCTTGGTCACTTTAAGTGCAAGCACATTCGCAAGCGACTACTAGTCTCATTTGCATTAAGCTTTGGCATGTTTGCCTTGTTAGGCTGGATTAGCACACAAGCCTGGTTCTACCTCGATCTAGGAGTACTGCCCGATCCTAATGGCTACAACGGCGGTCTAGCATTAGCACTTTTTATGCTGGTTTCACCCGTCTTTAGTTTTTTCTTCACCCCTCTCTCCAGCCTCGCTTCACGCAAGCACGAATATGAAGCGGATGGGTTTGCTGCACAAAAATCATCGGCACCCGACTTAATCTCGGCACTGGTCAAGCTGTATCAAGATAATGCCTCCACCCTAACACCGGATCCCATCTATACCGCGTTTTATAGCTCTCATCCTCCGGCACCTTTACGTATTGCCAATCTTCAGCGCTTTCATTAGTCAAGCATGGAGCAATTTCACGCGCTACTCACCGCCTCTTACGGGAGGCACTATTTAGCGCAACGCTTAAGTACAGACGCCCATGGCAAGGAGTCGCCCACTGGCGCGTTAATTCAGGTCAGCACCCCCGCAAAACAGCACATCGGCGCAGTTGGCGATCGCATGTTGCTGGAGATGACCTCTGTAGATCAAGCTCGCATCCTGAAGATTGAGCCTAGACAAAATCTACTCTATCGCTCTGATGCGTTTAAAAGCAAATTGATTGCCGCTAATGTTGATCAAATTCTTGTCGTCTTGGCTACGCAACCTGCATTTTCACCAGACCTCTTGGGTAGAGCGGTGGTTGCTGCAGAAGCGAATCAAATCGACTTGCATATTTTGCTCAATAAATGTGATCTCACAGAAAATTTAGCGCACGCTCGCAGGATCATTGAGCCATATGCGCGGATGGGCTATCCAGTTAGCGAAGTATCTGCAAAATTTGATTCAGCTTCAATCGAGGCTCTGAGACCAGCGCTCAAGGGAAAGGTGTCTGTCTTTGTAGGTCAATCTGGCATGGGAAAATCTAGCCTCTTGAATGCTTGGGTTCCGAATGCAGCAGCCTTAACGCAAGAATATTCAATTCGTCTAGACACCGGAAAACACACCACTACAGCCTGTCGTTACTTTGAACTACCCGAAGCGTGGGGTCGCGATGCTAGCGGCACATTGGGGGCGCTGATTGACTCCCCCGGATTTCAAGAGTTTGGCTTAGCGCATATGTCAGTTAGCGAACTGCAACATGCATTTCGGGAATTTAAAGAGTACTTGGGCAAGTGTCGCTTTCATAACTGCGCACATCAAGCCGAACCCGATTGCGCAATACAAGCAGCGGTAGCCAGAAATGAAATAGCGCCAGAAAGACTGGCGCTATTTAGGCAGTTACGCTCCGACTCAAGAACAGCCGACACGCAAATTCAAGGGATTAGCCAAGCCAAAGAGCGATGGTCAGCATTAACAACAAAGCCATCCAAACGATAACCAGCCGCCATACCAAACCAATGGCTGAACGCATCGTACGCTCCGTAGGCTCTAAACCCACTTCATAAATCAATGGCTCACCAGCTTCAGCCATGCGCAAGGCTTCATCGCTATCCGGCTCACTTAAGGGCTCTCCAAGGCGCACGCCTAGGGCCCCACTCCCTGCGGCCAGTATCACTGCAGATAAAGAGTCGGCCCATTTTTGAGTGAGGTGGCGCCAGGCGTACACGGCACCTTCAAAATTACCCACGATTGCAAAACCCATTGCAGTAATGCGTGCGGGAATCCAATCCAATACATAAAAGAAATGGCGCGCTACTTCACTTAAATAAAAACCACCTTTTTCAGACCAACGTTCCGAAGCAATGTCGGCCAAACGATAGAGCACAACACCGGCAGGGCCCATGGGCATTAAAAACCAAAATAGCACCCCAAAAACGTGGCGCTCAGAACCGACGATTGCGCGCTCCAATGCCAATGAAATCACTTCGGTTTCACTAAGATCAGATACATCCAAGCCTGGTCCATACCACTCTGCCAAAGCAATTCGGGCAGCTGGCAAATCATGATTCTCAATCGCCTCATGAACAGCCGTAAAAGAGTGGCTAAATTGACGAAAACCAAAGAACAAATATGCAATCAAAATATTCCACAAAAAACCTAAAATCGGATAGGTCAGCATGCACGCTACATACACAACAAACACTAAAAATGTAGGCAATATAAAAGCCACCATGCAGGCTATACGAGCACCGACTGGGCTAGCGCCACTTTCGGTTTTGCCACCAAATTCTCCGGCAACCCAATCCAACCAGCGCGCACTCATTCTGCGAATCCAATGATTAGCAGTAACCGGACGGTATTGTTCGGCAATTAAAGCGAAGAGAATAGAAAAGAAAGTCATACTTTTAATAAATGATAAAGGTTACGTAACATGCCCGCGGTTGCACCCCAAATAAATCGGTTTTCATAAGGCATCGCATAAAAACGGCGACTCCCTTGCTCGCTCTGCCAAATTCGCACTTGGTGATTTGCAGGATCCATCAAAAAACTAAGAGGCACTTCAAAAATATCTGCCACTTCAAAAGCATCCAGTATGTATTCTGCCTGAGGTTTTACCAAAGCAACTACGGGTGTCACTTTATACCCTGAAACAGTCAAATACTCTGGCAAATTTCCAATAATTTCCACATGATCTCGTCGCAAGCCAATTTCTTCTTCACTTTCTCGCAAGGCAGTATCAGACGCACTCCTGTCCTGCGCATCCATCCTGCCACCCGGAAAACTAATCTGGCCGGCATGATCATGCAAATGATTTGTCCGCTGTGTAAGTAACACAAATAAACCCTCCGCCTTAACAACTAGCGGAATTAATACCGCAGCCTGCGTAACCCTACCCGCCGCTTGACGTCTGGCAATAATGTCAGCTGCCATCACATGACGATTCTCATCCGTGATCTCGGTTTCCCAGACAGGAGGCGACTTCAATCGCATCGCTAGCCCAGCTGGTTGCAGGATGTCAGCGTGCACCTTAGGCTCAGTGGCGCAGATTGTCTCTATAGGCGTTGCTTGAGGATCAAAGCCGGGAGGAGCGGCGATGGTTAATACAGCATCCTGCGGTGACGGGGTAATCGACATACCCTCATTTTAGGGCAACAAAAAAGGCGACCGAAGTCGCCCTTGTTGATTGCTGCAATTTATGCCGCGCTTGGAGCAGCAGCTGTTTTGCGAGCAGGCAATTTCTCTTTAATACGAGCCGATTTGCCAGAACGATCGCGCAAATAGTACAACTTCGCACGACGCACATCACCGCGACGCTTGACTTCAATGCTTGCGATCAATGGAGAATAGGTTTGAAATGTACGCTCAACACCTTCACCAGAAGAAATTTTGCGAACGATAAAGCTGGAATTGAGTCCACGATTGCGTTTAGCAATTACTACGCCCTCAAAAGCCTGAGTACGCTTACGAGTACCTTCAACCACGTTTACGCCAACTACAACAGTATCGCCAGGGGCAAATGTTGGCAGCACTTTATTAGCGCTTAAGCGAGCAATTTCTTCTTGCTCAATTTTTTCGATCAAATTCATGATTAATCCTTAAACATCGTGTCAGCGTTTAATCCCGAGATAACAATCAACGGACCAGACAGAGGATGCAGTTAAAACACTTTCACTAAATCAGATTTTGAACACCCCTTCAACCCTGCAATGACTCACAGAGAGTGAAGGTAGCGCTCATCTTCTCGAGTTAGCAACCCATTAGCTCGGGCCGATTCAATTAAGTCCGGCCTAAACCTTAACGTCAGCTTCAAAGACTGCTGCCGACGCCAATCCGTTATTTTAGCGTGATGTCCGCCTAAAAGCACGCTTGGGACAGATAAATTTTCATATATTTCTGGCCGAGTGTAGTGCGGGTAGTCCAACAACCCATTCACAAAGCTGTCTTGAACGGCAGATTGGTCATCTCCCAAGACCCCAGGAATCAGTCGAATCACCGCATCCATCATTGCCATCGCAGGAATTTCACCTCCTGAGAGCACAAAATCACCAATAGATAGCTGCAAATCCACATTCCGATCAACAAAACGCTGATCAATTCCTTCATATCGACCACAAATAAAGGTTAAATTCCCATAACTAGCAATATCTTTCGCTATCTTCTGTGAAAATACCTCTCCCTGGGGCGCTAAAAGACAGACTGGGCCAGAGCTTAGATTTTTTGCACCATGCTCAGCCTTAACCGCCTTGACTGTATCCTCGAGTGGCTTAACCATCATGACCATCCCAGGGCCACCACCATAAGCGCGATCATCTACAGTTTTACGGGAATCCGAACAAAGATCTCGGGGATTCCACAGATGGACACTAGTCAGTCCTTGCTCACAAGCGCGGCCAGTTACCCCCCACTGAGTTAAGGCAGAGAACATTTCCGGGAATAAGGTGACGACATCAAAACGCATGGTCATAAGATAGTTTTGAGAAACTACCAGTCCGCTTGCCAGTCTAAAGTAATCACTTGTTGCGATAAATCCACGCTTTGGACCACCTCTTTGACAAAGGGTACCAATTGCTTAACCGTGTTGGAAACGGGGTCTCCAATGGCAATCACTCCATGCGCACCATTCTCGGTAACATCAAGAACCTCGCCTAAGCACTGATCCTGAAGATTTCTTGCCTGACACCCAATTAAATCTACCCAGTAGTAGCTATTGTCTTCAACCCTGGGGAATGCTTCTCGCCCCACCAAAATTCTGGCACCCTTAAGTGCAAGAGCCTGATCTCGATCCACCACCCCATCCAAAGCCATCACAACTGTACCGCTATGCATTTTGGCTTGCTTGACTTGATACGCACGCAAAGAAGCCTGCTCCTGGGGTGTTGATACCCCGGCAGTGCGTCGTGGAATAAGAGAAAGCCAAATTTCTTTACAGGAAAGAAGAGCTACCGGATCGGCAGCATGGGGCCTGACTTTAATCTGCCCCTGTAAGCCTTGAGCGTCCTGAATCGCGCCCAACTCAATCAAGTGATCTAGGGAGGGTGCAGTCATAGCAACGCAACCCTAATTCCCAAGAAAATACTACCGCTCAATCGAAAAACAAAAGACTTCATCACACGGAAAAGTCTTGAGTCAAAGCGAATTAGACTGCAGGATTGCTTTTGATCAATCGTACAACTGTTGGGGAAATTTGCGCGCCAACACCAGTCCAATAGGTCAAGCGATCTTGAGCAATACGCATTGCCTGCTCAGTAGCAGCAGCTTGTGGATTGAAATAACCAATGCGCTCAATAAAGTTCGAGTCGCGACGATTGCGCTTATCAGTAGCTACGATGCTATAAAAAGGGCGCTTCTTAGAACCGCCGCGTGCCAGTCGAATGACGACCATACTTATTCCTTAAAATCTAAAATGAAAACAGGTTGATTACAACCCAATGAAATTTCTACAAAAATCTTGGGCTCCAGCTAACTGCGCAAATTATTAAAAAAATGTACGGTATAGCGGAAAACCTCATATTCTAGACGAAAACGCCTACTTGATCCACTTATTTAAACTCTCCAATCATGAAAATCGAGACACTCAAAGATTAATTATTCCTTTAAAAACAATGTTTTATAACAATATGCCGACTAAAAAGACACCATTCATATCCCCCAAAAGACTTTCAAAGAGGCTAATTCTTGGCTTTTCCTGCCTGGGCTTTGGATTTCTTGCGGCCTGTGCAAATGTTATTCCGCCCTGTGGAGCAAAAATTAGTCCCCCCAGTAGCGAATTACGCAATACCAAATGGGAGCTGATTCGCTGGAATTTACCCCCAAACACTAATGGCGAAGTGCGGGCTAGACAAATTCCGCAGGGGGAGAAGGCCAACCCAATTCAGATGGCTTTTGACAACAAGGGCGAGCAATTAAGCGGCTTTGCAGGATGCAATCGCTTTACCGCGCAATTGAATGAAGATTCGCGGGGCTTTATCTTTGAAAAAATCGCCACAACCAAAATGTCCTGCAATCCAGCGCGCTCAGAATTAGAAAACGATTTCTTATACGAGTTAAATGATTACCGCACCATCATTCGAGATGGTGATCGCATGCTGATGATTGGCAACGATCGAGAAGTACTGACATTTGCACAACGCAGCACCGGCCAACAATAACGCCCATCAAACCTCATGAATGCATCCCCCATGAAAAACTCTAAATTGATTTTCTGTGCGCTTGGCCTCTTTTTTCCGGGCACTGGCTTAAATTGCTTTTACCTATTGGGAATGAAGTCATTCTGGGCTTGGTCACAACTACTTGCTTTGCTCTGCGGAATTCTTGGCTGGTTTTTGCTAAAGGTAACGCACTTTGACTCGGCACCTGGATGGGTTTTGATTACCCTTGGCTTTATTGCAATTGAAGCGAGCTGGCTAACCACCATTGCACTCGGCTTGCGGCCGGATGATCGCTGGGACGCTCAGTTTCGCGCAGACGCTGACACAAAAACTCAATCCGGCTGGTTGACTATCCTGACAGTCATTTTTTCTTTGGTGCTAGGCGCTGGAATAATGATGACTTTCTTAGCAATCGCATTTGAGCAATTTTTTATCTCTCAAATTTCTGAAGCGCGAAAGCTATCCCAATAGACAGTGAATTAGCTGTCGACATTCAGCCCAAACAGCGCTAGAACTGCTCGGGCTCTAACGCATTAGCGGAATGCCCACCTTCAAGAATAGAGGTTACTAGAGCCTGCGTTTGGGGCAGGAGATGTTCTGCAAAGAAGCGTGCCGTAATTATCTTTGCCTTGAAGAAGCTGGGGTCTCCGGCCTGCAATCGCTCAGCAGCTAATAATGCGCGAGCCAACTGCCAAGCGCCGAACACTAAACCGCACAACCGTAAATAGGCATCACTTCCGGCGTAGACCACTTTAATGTCGGTTTTTGCATGCGCAACTATGTAGTCAACAGATGCTTCAAATGCTTCACGCGCAGGTCTGAGTTGCTTTAAAACAGCCATAGCATCCGCAGTCGCACTGGCAGCCAAGTCCTCTTCAGTTTGGGCAATTTTTTGGGCAATCTGCTTTGCAATAGCCCCGCCATCACGCACCGTTTTCCTGCCAACTAAATCATTAGCCTGAATAGCTGTTGTACCTTCATAAATTGTCAGAATACGAGCATCACGATAGTGCTGAGCAGCACCGGTTTCCTCTATAAAACCCATACCCCCATGGACCTGAACGCCCAGACTAGCAACGTCAATCGACATTTCTGTTGAAAAACCCTTCACAATGGGCACCAAAAATTCATACAGCGCTTGATTCTCCATACGAACCGCTTCGTCAGGAGCAGCATGCTGTGCATCATAGGCAGCAGCAGCATAGTAAGCAAGCGCACGAGATGATTCAATATAGGCTCGCATTGTCATCAACATCCGCTTTACATCTGGCTGATGAATAATTGCAACAGGGCCAGGAGAACCCGTTAAATCACGACTTTGAATACGATCATGCGCATATTGAACTGCCTTTTGATACGCACGCTCAGCTACTGCAATGCCTTGCATTCCCACTGAAAAACGCGCTGCATTCATCATGACAAACATGTACTCGAGTCCGCGATTTTCTTCGCCGACCAGATACCCAATTGCACCACCGTGATCCCCGAACTGCAAGACTGCGGTAGGGCTAGCCTTGATGCCCAATTTATGCTCTAGCGATACACACTCAATATCATTCCGCTTGCCTAGTGACCCATCGGCATTGACCATAAACTTGGGAGCCACAAATAGAGAAATGCCTTTAATGCCGTCTAGAGCATCTGGCGTGCGCGCCAAAACGAGGTGCACGATATTTTCTGCCATATCGTGCTCGCCATAAGTGATAAAAATCTTCGTGCCAAAAATTGCGTAACTACCATCAGCCTGAGGAACCGCACGCGTGCGCACCAACGAAAGGTCAGAACCAGCTTGGGGCTCGGTCAGATTCATTGTGCCGGTCCACTCACCCGAAACCATCTTGGGTATATAACGCTCTTTTATCTCGGGACTAGCTGCCGTTAATAACGCTTCAATGGCACCATCAGTCAGCATTGGACATAAGGCAAAGGACATGCTTGCTGAATTGAGCATCTCAAAGCATGCTGTAGAAATTAACTTGGGTAGGCCCTGACCCCCAAACTCAACAGGATGCACCACACCCTGCCAGCCAGCAGAAGCAAATTGTGCAAATGCCTCTTTAAAACCTGGAGTGGTATGAACCTCGCCATCTTTGAGGGCGCTAGGATGTTGATCGCCAGGCCAATTCAATGGCGCAACCACATCTTGATTAAATTTTGCAGCCTCCTCCAAAATCGCTGGGGCCAAATCAACATCTGCTCCCGCCTCGGCATAAGCAGGATATGCCACAACACGCTCTAGCCCCGCTAGTTCATTCATCACAAACAGCATATCTTTTACTGGGGCTAGGTATGGCATAACAACTCCTGAAAATCTAAATACAAAAAGGGGCAAAGGAAGGGGGTTAACCCAAAGCTTTAGTGAGCTCCGGGACGGCGGTATTTAAATCGGCCACCAAGCCGTAATCAGCAACACTAAAGATGGGCGCTTCTGGATCTTTATTAATTGCGACAATAACCTTGGAATCTTTCATGCCAGCTAAGTGCTGAATAGCGCCTGAAATTCCAACGGCAACATACAGCTGTGGCGCCACGATCTTGCCAGTTTGCCCAACTTGATAATCATTGGGGACGTACCCTGCATCTACGGCAGCACGTGAAGCGCCTAAGGCCGCGCCTAATTTATCGGCCAATGGAACAATCAATTCTTGATACTTTTCACCCGAACCCAAGCCACGACCACCAGAAACAATAATTTTGGCAGCTGTCAATTCAGGACGATCTGACTTCGTTAAGTCACGACCGACAAAAACAGATTTACCAGCATCAGCTACTGCAGTCTGCTTTTCAATGCTAGCTACTCCACCAGAACTGGCCACCGGATCAAAGCCGGTGGTACGCACAGTAATCACCTTGATTGGGTCAGATGATTGCACTGTAGCAATAGCATTCCCTGCATAAATAGGACGCTCGAAGGTGTCATCACTGATAACCTTGGTGATATCGGATATTTGAGCGACATCCAACTTCGCCGCTACCCGTGGCAAAACATTCTTACCATTAGCTGTGGCAGGCGCCAATACATGACTGTAGTTCGCCGCTAAAGAGAGAATTTGCGCAGCCAAAGGCTCGGCCAATTGATCGGCTAAGCTGGGTGCATCAATCTGGATGACTTTGCGCACACCCGCAATTTGGGAAGCCGCAGCAGCAGCCGCATCAGCACCGCTACCAGCAACCAATACATCGACCTCTGGAGAGCACTGCAGGGCTGCAGCAATCACATTGAGGGTGGCAGTCTTTAAGGACTGATTATCGTGTTCAGCAATAACAAGAGCGGCCATTTAGATTACCTTCGCTTCATTTTTCAGTTTTTCAATTAAGGCGGCAACATCCGCAACCATCACACCAGCACTGCGCTTAGCAGGCTCTTGTACCTTAAGGGTTTTCAAACGCGGGGCAATATCCACACCCAAATCCTCGGGCTTGATCACATCAATGGCTTTTTTCTTGGCCTTCATGATATTCGGCAAAGTCACATAACGCGGCTCATTCAAGCGCAAGTCCGTTGTTACTACAGCGGGCAATGACAGGGCAACTGTCTCCAAGCCGCCATCAACCTCGCGCGTCACACTCACCTTCCCGTCCGCGACTACCACTTTAGAAGCAAAGGTACCCTGAGCCACATCCAATAGACTAGCAAGCATCTGACCGGTTTGATTACTATCATCATCAATCGCTTGCTTGCCTAAAATAATCAGCTGCGCTTGCTCTTTTTCCACCAAGCACTTGAGAAGTTTGGCTACCGCTAAGGGTTGTAATTCGGCATCAGTTTCAAGCAGAATGGCGCGATCCGCACCAATCGCCAAAGCCGTACGTAAGGTCTCTTGGCACTGGGTAGGGCCAGCTGAAACCACAACGACTTCGCTTGCCACACCAGCCTCTTTGAGACGTACAGCCTCCTCAACAGCAATCTCATCAAAGGGATTCATGCTCATTTTGACATTGGCAATATCCACACCACTGTTATCAGACTTAACGCGCACTTTGACGTTGTAATCCACTACGCGTTTAACGGCCACTAGAATTTTCATCTTGAATTCTCAATCTTCTCGAAACGGTAACTAGTTATAAATACAAACTGGGTAATACTGCATTTTATCCGGCTGGGCTTGGATGTCTGTTAAACATCAATTGCATCGGCCGACCCGGCTTTTTTACGTAATTCAAACTTCTGAATCTTGCCAGTAGAAGTCTTCGGTAAATCCCCAAAAACCACCGCTCTAGGGACCTTAAAGCCTGCTAAATGCTGTTTACAGTGGGCCACAATATCTGCAGTTGTCACAGTGGATCCAGGCTTTAGCTCCAAGAACGCACAAGGGGTCTCACCCCATTTAGGATCTGGCATCGCCACGACTGCAGCAGCAATCACGGCGGGATGACGATACAGCACATCCTCCACTTCAATTGAGGAAATATTCTCCCCGCCTGAAATAATGATGTCCTTACTACGATCTTTGATTTTTACATAGCCGTCAGGATTCATGACCGCCAAATCCCCAGAATGGAACCAGCCACCCTCAAATGCTTCTTGGGTAGCCTTCTCATTTTTCAGATACCCCTTCATGGCGATATTCCCTTTGAACATGATCTCGCCCATCGTTTCACCATCTGCTGGAACTGGTTCTAGAGTGCTAGGATCCAAGACTGCAATCGCCTGCTGCATGTGATAGCGCACTCCTTGCCGGGCATTCAAGCGTGCCCGCTCACCGATATCCAAATCATTCCAAGAGTCTTGTTTTACACATACTGACGCAGGCCCATACACCTCAGTTAAACCATAGACATGCGTTAAATCAAACCCTAATTTTTCCATACCCTCAATAATGGATGCAGGAGGCGCAGCCCCAGCAATCAACCCCTTCACCCCAGATGGCACACCAACTTTCATTTCAGCAGGAGCATTGACCAATAGGTTATGCACAATCGGCGCCGCACAGTAATGCGTAACACCATGCTCTTTAATTGCAGAAAAAATATTTTGCGCATCAACGCGACGCAAGCAAACATTGATGCCTGCACGTGCTGCCACGGTCCACGGAAAACACCAGCCATTGCAATGAAACATAGGGAGCGTCCATAAATACACTGGATGCTTATTAATATCCCAATCCAAAATATTGGATACTGCATTGACTGCAGCGCCGCGATGGTGATACACCACCCCCTTGGGGTTGCCAGTTGTACCAGATGTGTAATTCAAACAAATCGCTTGCCACTCATCATCCGGGACCTGCCATGCAAAATTTGGATCACCTTCGGATAACAATTGCTCATAGCTTAACTTCCCAAGTCGCTCACCCGGCACATCAAATTCGGTTTCCTCAACATCCACTAGAAAAAATTCTCTACCCGTTTCCTTTTTAGCGAGCTCCAATGCCTTTTTCATGACAGCTGAAAATTCAGGATCGACAATCACTACCTTGGCTTCGCCGTGATTCAACATAAAGGCGATCGACTCTGGATCCAAGCGTGTATTGAGGGCATTTAATACAGCTCCAGCCATCGGAATTCCAAAATGCGCTTCTACCATCGGAGGTGTATTGGGGAGCATCACCGCGACGGTATCACCCAACCCAACTCCGTGTTTTTGCAATGCACTCGCTAAGCGACGACAGCGCTCATAAGTCTGCTTCCAAGTTTGTCGAAATGCCCCATGAATAATGGCTAACTTTTCTGGGTAAACCTCAGCTGACCGCTCCAAAAATAAAAGCGGGGTAAGCGGGGTAAAGTTTGCTGGGTTACGCTCCAAACCCTGTTCATACATATTTGCCATCATTCACCTTTACTCATCATTATTACTAAATGTCTGCCAATGCTTTGATATGGGCAACCACACTGCGCCCCAATGCTGACAAGTTATAACCACCCTCTAGGCAGCTCACAATCCGGCCGTGAGCATACTGATTGGCCACTTCTTTTAGGCGCTTAGTAAGCCAAACATAATCATCCTCAACCAAACCCATTTGCCCTAAATCATCTTCACGGTGGGCATCAAAACCAGCAGAAATAATGATGAGTTGAGGCTCAAAATTGCGCAGAGCAGGCAACCACTGCTCCTCAACAATATTGCGCACCACATCGCCTCGTGTAGACGCCGGTAATGGCACATTCACCATATTTTTACCACCATCTAAGCCGCTATACGGATAAAAAGGATGCTGAAAGAAGCTGCACATTAAGACGCTGGGGTCATTCAAGAAAGCGGCCTCTGTTCCATTACCGTGATGAACATCAAAATCAATAATAGCTACCCGCTCAATCCCATACGTTTCCATAGCATAGCGCGCTGCAATGGCAACACTATCAAAAAAACAAAAACCCATTGAACGAGTTGGCTCCGCATGGTGTCCTGGAGGCCTCACAGCACAAAATACATTTTCTACTTCACCCTTCATGACCGCATCCACCCCGGCAATTGCTGCACCGGCAGCGCGTAAGGCAGCCTGCCAAGTGTGAGAATTCATAATGGTGTCACCATCAATCATGGCGTAACCACTTTCAGGGGAGCGATCTCGTATTGATGCGACATGAGAAGGGCTATGAATTAACTCCAACTGCTCTTCGGTCGCTAAAGGCGCATCGAGATGCCGCAAAAAACCGTCCACCCCACTACGAATGAGTTGATCACTAATCGCTTGCAAGCGCTCTGGACATTCTGGATGGTGACTACCCATCTCATGTTTCAAGAAATCCGGATGAGTTATGTATCCTGTTGTCATCAATGGACAATCCCTAGTATTAAAACTACTGTTTTTATAATCTAATCACCATACCACCTACCCGACCGAGCAATCCTGCACTATGAATTTCCGCCCCTTCAGCCTCGCCCTCCTCATCCTGCTGGGTGCCTGCTCAAGCACCCAGACACCAGATCGCAAACAATCGAGCGCCCTAAGCCCGCTCGATGATGCTGCAATCCAAGCCCGTTTTACACAAAACCTCCAAGAGCTCCTCACCCAAGCCTCCCAAACCCAAGAAATCCCCCTGGAGGCTCTTCAAAGTGGATTCTCAGATGCTAAAACGATTCCATCGATCCGAAAATTGGTATTACCCCCATCCGGCAGCTTTAAAAAGAACTGGCTAGCTTATCGCAAGCGTTTTGTCGAACCCATTCGCCTAAAAGCAGGAAAAGCATTTTGGGAGCAAAACCGCACATATTTGAGTCAAGTTGAGCAAGAAACAGGGGTTCCAGCCCCAATCATCGTTGCCATCATCGGCATTGAGACCATTTATGGGCGCCAAATGGGAACCTTCAAGGTAAAAGATGTATTGGCCACCCTGGCATTTAGTTACCCAGATACTCCCAATAAAGCCAGCAGAGAAGACTTATTTAAAGATCAATTAAAAGAGCTTATTTTGCTGTGTTGGAATGATGCGGGTGGAAAGCTACCCGCTAAACAAAGCACCTTAGGGCTCCAGCCTGACCAATTTAATGCCTGCTTAAATCAAAAGAGCTCCTATGCTGGCGCCATTGGGCTTCCTCAATTTATGCCGAGTAGCATTCGTAGCTACGCAGTAGATGCAGAAGGGGATGGTCACATTGATCTTAGAAAAAGTTCAAAAGATGCCATTGCCAGCGTTGCCAACTTCTTAAAAGCGCAAGGTTGGCAGGCGGGAATGCCGATTTACTTTGCAATTCCAGAATCAGCCAGAGCCCAAGCAAGCGCTTTGGCTGATGGCGAGCCAAAACTAAAATTTACAGTACAAGAACTTATCAATCAGGGCATCCTGACACCACAACAAGGAGACCTGGCCAATGGTGGTGTTGCCCCCCAAAGCAAAGCGTTTATTGTGGATCTCCCCTACCCAGATCAAGATGGCAATGATCAAGCGCAGTATGTAGTGGGATTAAATAACTTCTTAGCGATCGTGCAATACAACCGAAGTTACTTTTATGCACAAAGCGTCGCCGAATTTGCAGAGGCCTTGGGATATCAAAATCAAAGTGCTGTTCCTGTCCCCGTACCTACAAAACCGAAACACAAAAAAGGAAGCGCCAAGAAAAATGCAAAATCGAGTTAAAGACACATCTTTACTCGATTGCTTACTACATTAAGCTGGAAAGACCCCGGTCGATAAATAGCGATCGCCCCGATCACAAACAATAAATGCAATCGTAGCGTTTTCCACTTGGCGGGCAATACGTAACGCTACCACCAAAGCACCGCCTGCAGAGATGCCGCAAAAAATACCTTCTTGGGTGGCAAGTCGACGCGCCATCTCCTCAGCATCCGCTTGAGAGACATACTCGATTCGATCAACCCTATCGCCTTGATAAATTTTTGGTAGATACTCAGGAGCCCACTTACGTATCCCCGGAATTTGCGAACCCTCTTCTGGCTGCGCTCCAATAATCTGAACATCTGGGTTCATTGATTTTAAGAACGTTGAAACGCCCGTAATCGTTCCCGTGGTGCCCATGGCTGAAACAAAGTGCGTGATCTGCCCATCTGTATCACGCCAAAGCTCTGGTCCAGTAGTTTCAATATGTGCCCGAGGATTATCTGGATTCGCAAATTGGTCGAGCAATGTGCCGCGCCCTTCTTTTTGCAACTGCAGCGCATAATCTCTTGCAAATTCCATGCCACCAGAAGCAGCAGTCAAAATTAACTCGGCACCATAGGCGGCCATACTTTGGCGGCGCTCAATACTTTGATTTTCAGGCATCACTAACACCATCTTATAGCCCAGCATGGCAGCTGTCATTGCCAATGCAATACCAGTATTGCCGCTAGTTGCCTCAATCAAGGTGTCACCTGGCTTAATCTCGCCGCGCTCTTGAGCGCGCAAAATCATCGACAGCGCAGGTCGGTCTTTCACCGACCCGGCTGGATTATTGCCCTCCAACTTAGCCAAAATCACATTGCCGCGCTCTGCATTCTCGATGCCTGGAATACGCTGTAACTGCACCAATGGCGTATTTCCAACGGTTTGGGAAATAGTTAAGTAGGAAGGTTTACTCATTGCTTCATTTTAGCCATAACTACAGCGCAGCACAGGATGACCTAATTTCGACGAGAGGGGGTCGAACGATCCGTATGATGGCGAGAATTACCTTGATTGCGCGAACCCCGTCTACCGGAGCCGCTGCCCTCCTTGACCGTCCGACCATGGGGCTCGCGAAACGAACCGGGTGCCTCAATAGTTAAACCGTTGTCGACCATTTTCTCAACGGATTTCATACCAATGCCGCGCACCCGTTTCTGTAAATCATTGGCATCTTGAAAATGACCGCCATCCGAGCGCTCGGCAATAATGGTTTTTGCCTTTGCAGGGCCAATCCCCTTAATACTCTCCAACTCTGCTTGCGTTGCGGTGTTGACATTTACCGGCGAGGCCAAAGCTACTGATACCCCCAAACTGGACGCCACTAAAGCCAACGAAAAAATCAAAGACTTCATGAAACCACTACTACTTGGTGCTGTTAATGTTGTATGCATGCATTCTCCATTCATAATAAAAAATCCACGCACACACAGTGAGCGTGGATCGTCTAAAACGAATGAAGCGTCAGAGCGTTGACTAAAAAAGCCCTGCTATAACGGGTTTGCTAAAAAATCTGCATTCGCCGATAACCAGTCAATATAACGACTGACACCCTGCTCAACATTCAGGAAGGGCTCCTGATATCCAGCAGCGCGCAATTTTGTCAAATCCGCTTGAGTGAAGCACTGATATTTCCCCTTCAATGCCTCTGGAAAAGGAATGTATTCAATTGCTTTCTCATTCACCAACTCCTCCAACGTAGCGGGGTTAGCATGATCTAATTTGCGCATTGCATTAGCCACAGCATGTGCGACATCATTAAATGGCTGCGCTCTCCCACTACCCAAATTAAAGATACCGCTAATTTCGGGGTGATCTAAGAAAAATAGATTTACCTTCACTACATCTTCTACTGAAACGAAGTCTCGACTTTGCTGACCCGGACCATATCCACCGTACTCACCAAAGAGCTTTACATGGCCATTGGTTTTATATTGGTGGTATTGATGAAAGGCCACTGAAGCCATACGCCCTTTGTGTGACTCGCGTGGTCCGTACACATTGAAATACCGAAACCCAACGACTTGTGCAGTATTTGCATTTTCTGCAAATCGCTTGCGCATCACTTGGTCAAATAAAAACTTAGAGTACCCGTAAATATTTAACGGCTTCTCATGCTCCCGGCTCTCAACAAATACATCTGACCCGCCATAGGTTGCTGCCGATGAAGCATAGAGCAATTGCACCTTTTGTGCGGTACAGATCTCAAGCAAATCCATGGTGTAACGGTAGTTATTTGCCATCATGAAAATGCCATCAGTCTCCATGGTGTCAGAACATGCACCCTCATGGAAAACAGCCCTCACCTTACCAAATCGACCACTTCTAAACGCTGCCAAAAACTCGTCTTTATCCAGATAATCAATGATGTCTAGATCGGCTAAATTGCGATACTTATCTGCAGGCCGCAAGTCATCGACAGCAATAATATTTTTCTCGCCGCGAGCATTTAAGGCTTGCACAATATTGGCGCCGATAAAACCAGCTGCGCCCGTTACGATAATAGTCACTGTAGCTCCTCCGAAGTAACGGTTGCGGTACCCAACTTACCAACCACGATTCCACCAGCCCGATTCGCCAATGCCATCGCTCTTTCTAAAGGCCACTGGGCTGCCAATGCTACCGCCAAAGTCGCAATGACCGTATCCCCCGCACCCGATACGTCAAACACCTCACGAGCTTGGGCATGCACATGGCTAACACCTGATTCGGTATACAAACTCATACCCTCCTCAGAACGCGTGAGCAGCAAAGCCTCCAATTGCAATGAGCGCCTTAACTCTTGTGCGCGTCGTGTTAAATCATCTTCGCTGATCCACTGACCAACCACTTGGCGTAACTCGCTACGATTGGGCGTTAATACCGTAGCACCCTGATATTTTCGATAGTCATCCCCTTTTGGGTCAACAAGGATAATTTTTTTCTGCGCACGGGCTTGCTCAATCATCGAGGCTACCTGCCCTAACGCCCCCTTGCCATAATCAGACAAAATAACCACGTCGGCATCGTTTAATGACTTTTCAAAACGCTCTAATTTATGTGCCAATGCAGTTTGACTAGGAGCTTCTTCAAAATCCAAACGAATTAACTGTTGCTGGCGCGCAATCACTCGCAATTTAACAGTGGTGGGAACTTTTTCATCCACCTCAAGCTGGCTATTAACCCCGCCGGACTTGAGCAAATCCGATACCCGCCTACCAGGCTCATCATTACCCACAATACCTAAAATGGTTGTATTTGCCCCCAAAGCGGCTACATTGCGCGCCACGTTGGCAGCACCTCCCAACCTCTCGTCAATCTTACCCACTTGC
>Ga0316227_1001526_pt1 | contig 24453 bp, 18 predicted proteins | sample TBH18019metaG_FD_206012 | JGI IMG/M metagenome (GOLD analysis project Ga0316227, IMG submission 206012) | Freshwater microbial communities from Trout Bog Lake, Wisconsin, USA - TBH18019 | ecosystem: Environmental > Aquatic > Freshwater > Lake > Hypolimnion/Profundal zone | place: USA: Wisconsin... | reverse complement strand
GGACCTTCACGGCACCGAGTTCCAATATCGACATCGACTTCGGCTTCTACAACGCCGAAATGACCACGCCCATGCTCATCGACGCCGTCTCGGTCTCCTACACCTTGGCCTCCGTGCCCGAACCGGCTTCCTTGGCGCTGCTCGGTGTCGCCCTGCTCGGCCTGGGCCTGGCCCGCCGCAAGTTCAGCTGAACCGGCCGCTCCTGTCGGAAATCTTTACGCCCGCCCCGGTGCCCGCGCCGGGGTGGTTGCGTGTACTCAGGCTTCCTCTTCCTCCCCCGCCGGCGCCCGCGATGGCGTCATGTCGTGCGCTTCCAGCAACCCGTACAGCGTCGGCCGGCTGATCCCCATCAGTTTCGCGGCCTGACTGAGGCGGTTGTTGCTGTGCGCCAACGCCCGTTGCAGAACCACCCGTTCCGCCCGCATCCGCGCCGCCCGCAGGTCGAAATCCAGCACCGCTCCCTCGGGGGCCGTCAGCTCCAGGTCGGGCGCATCCACCAGCTTGCCGTCCGCCATCACCACCGCCCGCTTCACCCGGTTCTCCAGTTCGCGCACATTGCCCGGCCAAGTCCACGCGTCGATCGCCGCCACTGCGGCCTCGGTGAACCCGCGCAATGAGCGGTTCAACTCCCGGTTGAGCCGGTTGAGGAAGTAGCGGGCCAGCAGCAGCGCGTCGCCCGGCCGTTCGCGCAGCGGCGGAATGCGCACGCTCACCGCGTTCAGCCGGTAGAACAGGTCGCTACGGAAGCTGCCGTGTTCCGCCCGCTCCTCGATCGCCACATTGGTCGCCGACACCACCCGCACATCGACCGCGATCGGTGCCCGCCCGCCGATCCGCTCGATGGTCTGTTCCTGCAGGAAGCGCAGCAGCTTCACCTGCAAGGCCAATGGCAGGTCGCCGATCTCGTCGAGGAACAGGGTGCCGTGATTAGCGCTCTCGATCTTGCCGATGCTCTGCTTCACCGCCCCGGTGAAGGCGCCGCGCTCGTAGCCGAACAGCTCGCTTTCCAGCAGCGTCTCGGGAATGGCGCCGCAGTTGATCGCCACGAACGGCTGGGCGGCGCGCGGGCTCAGCTCGTGCACCGCGCGCGCCAGCAGCTCCTTGCCGGTGCCGCTTTCGCCCAGCAGCAGCACCGTCACGTTGGTCGGCGCCACCCGCTCAATGGTGCGGTTCACCTTCTGCGTGGAATCGCTGCCGGTAACGATGCGGCGCAGCGGCGTCGGCACGTTGGCCTGTGCCAACTGCCGGTTCTCGTCCTCCAACTCATAGAGCCGCAACGCCCGGTCCACCACCGTGCGCAGCACCTCGATCTCGATCGGCTTCTCGCAGAAATCGTAGGCGCCGCTGGCCACCGCCCGCAGCGCATAACTGCGGTCGCCGTGGCTGGTGGCGACGATCGCCTTCAGCTCCGGCGCCAGCCGCGCGATCTGCTCCAGCGTGGCGAACCCCTCCGACACCCCATCCGGATCGGGCGGCAAGCCCAGATCCACGATGGCAAGCTTGGGCTGGTCGCGCTGCACCACCGCCAGTGCCTGCTTGCGATCATGGGCGAACAACGTCTCGTAGCCGGGAAACGCCCAGCGATACTGGTTGCACAACCCGACATCGTCCTCGACGATCAACAACTTCGGCTTGGTCACGGCATCCCCTCGCTTCGGCCGGCTCCATACGCTGCCAGGGTCAGGGTAGGAAGGCCAGGGCAGTGCCCTTGTCTTCCTACCCCGCCGGCAGTGTGGCCGCGTCCTCGGCCAGTGGCAGCAGCATGCGCATGGTAGTGCCTGCGCCAGGTTGGCTGAGCACGGTCAAATCGCCGCCCGCCTCGCGCAGCAGTTCGCGGGCCTGGAAGGCGCCGATGCCGCTGCCCTCCTGTTTGGAGGTGCGGAACGGGCGGAACAGTTCGTCGCGCACGAAGTCCGGTGTCATGCCGGGGCCGTGGTCGATGATATCCACCAGCAGCCGCCGCCGGTCGTGGCGCAGCACGATGCGGATGGCCTTCGCCGGGCCGGCGGCCTCCACCGCGTTGTCGAGCAGGTGGGTCAGCACCGCGTCGAAGGCGGCCGGGGCGATCGCCACCGTGGCGGACAGCGCATCGGTCTCTACCGCCACGTCGGCGCCGCGCAACTGGCGGCAGGTGGCGGCGATTATTTCCACCCGGCCGAGCGCCTCCACCCGGCCGGGTCCGCCCGTGCCTTCCACCGGTTCGGCCAGCCGGCGCAGCAGGGCGCTGATTTTGCGCACCGAGGCGCGTACCGTCTCCAGCACGTCGTGCTGGAATTCGGGGTTATCCATGTGGTGTTCGGCGTTGGCCAGCAGCAGCGAAAGCTGGCTGGAGACGTTCTTGATGTCGTGCGCGACAAAGGCGAAGCGCTTGCCGAAGTCGCGCAACTGGCGGGTTTCCATCAGCGCCTGCAGGGCGCGCTGCTCGGCCAGATAGGTGGCCACCTCGCGCGCCACCGTGCGCAACAGGGCGAACACCTCGGCGTCGAGCGCGAAGGGCGCGCGCGGCGGGCCCACCAGCACGAAACCGGCGGGCAGGCCGCCAGCCTGCGGCAACGGCACCGCCAGCCACAATTCGGGCAGGGCGTCGAACGGCGGGTGCATGCGGGTGGCGGGGTCGAGCACCGCGATTTCCTCGCCGGCGCCGAAGCCGCCGAACAGCGGGTGGTCCGGCGGAACAGACAGGGAGGCCGCCGGCATGTTCCACGATCCCGCCCACTGGAACGCCAGCGGCCCCGGGCCAAGTCCGGTTTCGCGCAGGAACAGCACACCGGCCGGGCTGTCCACCACCTGCGCCACGGTACGGATCACCCGCGCGTGCAGCGGTGCGCCGCCGCCGCCTTCCGCACCGGCCAGCGTGTCGATGCAGCGCAGCCATTCGCGGCGGTAGTCGTAGCGTTCGGCGAAAAACGGATCGACCAGGACAGCGCGGATATGCGAGCGGCCGACGCCCGAGGTCAGCAGCACCGCCACCGCGATGACGCCGGCGCAGATCAGCCCCACCTCGGCCACCGCCCCCCAGCGCGTGCCGAAGGCACGGAACACCTCGCCCACGCCGGCCAGCACCAGCAGCAGCGCGCCGCTGGCCACCAGGCTGGCACTGTGGAAGGCGGCGGTACGCGAGATCGCCAGGCTCGGCGCCTTCTGGGTGCGCACCGCGACCAGTGCCAGCAGCGGCGCCACCAGCACGTTGGCCAGTGCCCGCCCGTCGGCCAGCACCGACGAGACCTGGCGGAACAGCGCGGCGTCGGTGCACAGCAGAATATCGTACACCGCCAGCACGCCGAGGCCGATGCAGGCCAGGTTGACGTTCCAGCGCGCCTCCTCCGGCGCGTTGCGCAGCAGGTTCTCCAGCAGCAGCAATTCGCAGATGGCCAGCACCAGCCGCGTCGCCAACCCGACCGAGAGCAGCAATCCGCCACCGCCGATCTGGCCGAGTCCGGCCAGCATGGCGCCGCCCACCATCAGCGCGATCAGCACGCCCATGACGGTGAAGGCCCGGCCCGGCCCGGCGTGGCCCGGCACGAAGCGGTGGTAGAGGTGCAGGGTAACGACGTACCAGGCGCCCAGGCGCAGCAGGTCGAGCAGGCCGGCCGCGCCCTGCAGCGGGTTGGTCGCCGGCAGCGCGATAACGGCACCCGCCCACAACGCGGTCAGTACGCAGGCGGCGAGCAGGTGCAGGCGCGAGGGGTTGGCCCGGGTGCGCAACACCAGAAAGACCGCCAGAGCGGCATAGGCGGCAGTACAAATACCGTACAGGGTCGCGGTCATGGCAGGTCCACCGGCTGTTGGCGGCTCCAGCCGGGCTGTGGTGTCAGCGCCTGGCCCAACCGCCCGCGCGTCGACCTATCGCCACCCTTCCGGTCTGTCCAACATTTCCTAAAAATATTGAAAATTGCTCTGAAACAGTTAAAATCCCATCAGTCGCTCCTGCTGCGTCGGCGGGAAGCTGTGGCGCGGTTGTGCTGTGGCCGGACAGAAGCTCGAAGGATATGCGATGCCCGTCTCCCTCACCACGACAACCTGGACCGGCGGCTCGAGAACGGACTGGAACAACACCGCCTACTGGTCGGACGGCCTGCCCAACGCCAGCACGGTGGCGCACATCGCCGCGGGCCACGCGCTGAACTACGCGGGTTTCATCTCCTTCGCCGAGTTGGATGTTTCCGGCACCTTCAATGTCGGGAGTGCCAGCTACCTCACCCTCACGACCTCGGGCGGCGGCAGCGGCGCCCTGAATATCGCCGCGGGCGGCCAGATAAATTTTGTCACCACCGGCGGCACGCTCGAACTGCAAGGGGGCATCGTCGGCACCGCCTTGATCAGTTTAGGCGACGTTTCCATCTCCGATACCCTGTTCTGGAACACCAACACCACCATCAGCACCGCGTTGACGCTGGACAGCCTCTCGGACAACAGCGAAGTCAAAATTCTCAAGAGCGGCTGGGACAATACCTACAGCTACAGCGGCGGCGTGCTGAGCCTGGGCAATGCCGGCGCCATCACGCTGACCCATTCGATCTTCCACAACGACTACACCACCAGCGATTTCAACGTGGTGAGCAGCGGCGGCACGCTCGACATCACCCTCAACGCCAACCCCTGCTTCCTGCGCGGCACCCGTATCGCCACGCTGCGCGGCGAGGTGGCGGTGGAGGATCTGAGCATCGGCGATCTGGTGGTCACCGCCACCGCCGGCGCGCTGCCCATCAAGTGGATCGGCACCCGTGGTTTCATCACCAAATTGATCAACGAACACCACCGTGCCGCCCTGCTGCCCATCCGCATCGCCGCCGGTGCGCTCGGTGAGGCCAGCCCGGTGCGCCCTCTGCTCGTCTCGCCCGAGCACATGCTCTGCCTCGACGACGTGCTGATTCCGGCCGAGAAGCTGCTGAACGGCACCACCATCACGCGCGCCGACGGCTTGCCCGTGGTGCAGTATTTCCACATCGAGCTGCCCCGCCACGCGGTGATCTACGCCGAGGGTGCGCTGGCCGAGAGCTTCCTCGACACCGGCAACCGCAACATGTTCGCCAACGTGCTGAGCTACCTCGAGCTTGGCGGCGACCTCGACGCGCCGGCCCAACCGGCCTGCCTGCCGATCGTCACCGCCGGCGAAGCGCTCGCCACCGTGCGCGCCCTCCTGGCCGAACGCGCGGAGAAGCTCGGCCTGGCCACCACCGGGGAAGACGATTTGTACCTGTGGGTGGACGGCATCGCGGTCCGCCCCGAGCTGCGTGAGGACGACCGCGTGTGCTTCGCCGTGCCCCCTGACGCGCGGCAGGTCCGCATCGTCTCGCGCAGCGTGGTTCCCGCCGACATCGACCCGGCCAACGGCGACCGCCGCCGGCTCGGCATCTGCTTTTCCGCCATGACGCTGCGCGACGACAGCTTCACCCTCAACCTCGCCCCCGACTACGCCGGCTTCACCACCGGCTTCAACGACGCCGAGGAAGGCCGCCGCTGGACCCAGGGCGACGCCCCGCTCCCCGAAGACCTGACCGCCGCCATGCCGGACGGCTTCATCCTCGAGCTGAAAGTAATCGACAGCGGCCTGCATTACCCAACACCAACACAGGCTGAAGTGATCCCCTTCACCGCCCGACGGTCGGCCTGAGCGCGGGAAGCCGGCAAGGAAGCAAGGCCAGGGCGCTGCCCCTGGACCCTGCCAAGGGCCGAGAGGCCCTTGGAACCCATAACTTAAGTGAAGGTTGTTGAGAGAGGGGGGCGAGGTGATGCCGAAACATCTCCTGGCCCCCCTCTCTCAACAACCTTACCTAGTCGCGGGGTCAAGGGGCCTCTCGGCCCCTTGCGGGTCCAGGGCAGCGCCCTGGCCTTACTTACTCGTCGACTTCCAGCAGCACCGGCCCGTCGGCGGGCAGCGACAACCGCAGGCGGTCGGTGTGCATCGCCGGCCCGCCTTGGCGCAGGTCTCGCAACCCGGCCGGTTGCGGCAGGGTCAGCGTCACTGTCTGTTCCCTCTCCGCCAGCAACGCCAGGATGGTGGTCTCGCCGCTGCGGTAGCTGCGCGCTTCCACCCCCGGGGCCAGCCGGCCGTCGTCGCGGGTGAGGGTGAAGCTGGGCGCGGCGCCGGCCTCCCGCAGCACCGCCGCCATCGCCTCGAGCGTCGCTGGCGTGTCCCGCCGGGCGAGCCCCGCCAGCGCCGGGCTCGCCCGGCGGCGGCCGTGGCCGTCGAACCGGCCGGCCTCGCCGTCTGCCAGCACCCGTCCGCCGGCGGCGGCGAAATCCCGGATGGCAGCCGCTTCCGCCTCCGACAGTGCGATCGACTGCGGCAGCACCAGCATACGCACGCCGCTCGCCCACAGCTCGCCGCGCGCCAGGCCCGCCGGCGAGACGAACCGCGGCCGCACGCCGAGCCCGGTCAGCAGGTCCACCGTGCGTGACAGCGCGAGGCCGTCGGCGGTGGCATGGCCGCCTTCGGTTGCGGAGTCGCGTGCCTCCCAGGCGATCCCATCGGCGCGGCGTTCCAGCAGCCAGTTGACCCGAAAACTGGGTGGCGAAACCAAAATCGCCACCGGAGCGGCCACCGGCGTGGCGGCGATCAGCCGCGCGGCGGCGTCCCCGTGCATGTCGTGCAGCACGGCGGCGAGAAACCGCCCGCGCGGGCCGGGGGTGCCGTCCGGCGCCACCACGCCGCCTTCGTCCCACACCACCAGGCCGCGGCTGCCCAGCAGCAGCGCGCGCCAGATGTTCCGTGCCTCCTCCGCACCCTGGCCGAAGGAGGTGGTCAGCACGATCAGGCCGGGGTTGAAGGCGCGCGCGATCTCGATGCTGTGCCCGCCGTTGTAGGACTCCATCACGTCCACCGCGCCGGCCAGCCGCGTGTAGTCGTAGCCGCCCCAGCCCGGCGGCTGGGTGCCCTCGAGGCCGGCCAGCGCCGTGGGGTCGGCCGCGTGCAGCGCCGCGGTGCCGGTCCGCACGGCGCGGGAGAAAGCCACGTCCATCCACGCCTTGAAGTCCGACCAGGCGGAGAAATTGTCGTCGGCCTGCCGCAACGCCGCGTCGGTCAGCATCGGCCTCACCTGTTCCCAGGTGGCGAAGCCGGTGCCCCATTCGCCGTTCAGCGCGGCGAGGGTGCCGTACTCCGCGTGCAACCAGTCCCGGAAACCAGCCAGGGAATCCGGAGAAAGATCAAAATCCCAGAATGCCGCCAGGTCGGCGATGCCGGCCTCGTCGGCCAGGTCGTAGAACAGAGGCCGGTCGTGGCCGTACACGCGCACCTGTTCGGCCAGCCGCCGGCGGATGCGCTCCAGCCCCGCCGGATCGGAAAGGCTGGGCGTACGGATAAAGCCGGCGGGGTCGGCCGGGTTGGCCTGGTGCAGCCGCCGCACTTCGTCGAACAGCCAGGTCACCGGCCGGTCGGGCAGCCAGCGGTGATAGGGCGCATAGAAATCGGTGGCGATGTTCTCGATGTACCAGCGCAGGCCGGCCGCCCGCAGTGGCGCGATGCGCTGCGCGAAGCTGGCGGCGTCGTGGCCTTCGCGGTCGGCGATCACCGCGCCGGCGTCAAAGCCGAGTGCCCGCAGGCCGGCGTCGCGCGCCGCCGTGCCGGGTTGCCAGATGATCGCCTGATAGCCGGGCCAATCCGCCGCATGGGCCGCGGACGGGCCAGCGAGAGCGAGCAGCATGGCAAGCAGGAAAAACATACAAACCTCCGGCACGGACCGAACCAATCTAGCCGTGGTTTCGGCTGTTCGGTGCCCATCATTACGGCTAAGCAGGCCCGGGCGCTGCCCAGGAGAACACAATGTGCGGGCTGGCCGGCATCTTCCACCAGGACGCCAGAGCCGAAATCGACGCCGCGCTGCTGCGCCGCATGACCACGGCGCTGGCCCATCGCGGTCCCGACGGCGACGGCTTCCACACCGAGCCGGGGGTTGGCCTCGGCCATCGCCGGCTGGCCATCATCGACATCGCTGGCGGCCATCAGCCGATGTTCAACGAAGACGGCTCGGTGGTCATCGTGTTCAACGGCGAGATCTACAACTTCGCCGAGCTGCGGCCGCAGTTGCAGGCGCTGGGGCACGTCTTCAGCAGCAACCACTCCGACACCGAGACCATCCTGCACGCCTGGGAAAGCTGGGGGCCGGACTGCCTGCAACGGCTGAATGGCATGTTCGCCCTGGCGTTGTGGGACCGCAACCGCGGCCAGCTTTTCCTGGCGCGCGACCGGCTGGGCAAGAAGCCGTTGTACCACGCCACCTTGCCGGACGGCGGCTTCGTGTTCGGCTCCGAAATGGCCGCCCTGGCCGCGGTGCCGGCGCTGAACAGGCGGATCTCCCCCGCCGCCGTCGAGGATTTCTTCACCTGGGGCTACATCCCCGATCCCGACACCATCTATGCCGGCGTCCACCGCCTGCCGGCGGCGCATTTCCTGCTGTTCGAGCGCGGCCGCGCGCCGGTGCTGCGGCGCTACTGGCAGCCGCCGACCCACATCCATAACCAGGACGAGGCCAGCGCGGCGGCGGAGCTGACCGCCCGACTGGATGCCGCCACCGCGCAGCGGCTGGTCGCCGACGTGCCGCTCGGCGCCTTCCTGTCGGGCGGCGTCGATTCCAGCGCGGTCGTGGCCACCGCCGCGCGGCTGCGTACCGCCCCGCTCGACACCTTCACCATCGGTTTCGACGGCGAAGAAGACGAAACCCCGTACGCCGCCTTGGTATCGCGGCGCTACGGCACGGTGCAGCACAACGAGCGCGCCGCCGCGGTGGACATGATCGATGCCGCCCGTGCGCAGGGGCGCCTGTTCGGCGAGCCGTTCGGCGATCCCTCCTCGGTGCCGACCGAAAGTGTCTGCCGGCTCGCCCGCCGGCACGCCACGGTGGCGATATCCGGCGACGGCGGCGACGAGGTGTTCGCCGGCTACCGCCGCTACCGCTGGCATGTGCTCACCCAGGCCGTGCGCCGTTTCCTGCCCGCCTCGGTGCGCGGCCCCGCCGTCGGCGCGCTGGCGCGGGCCTATCCCAAGCTCGACCGCGCCCCGCGCTGGCTGCGGGCGAAACACACGCTGACCGAGCTCAGCCTGGACGCCACGCTCGGCTACCTGCGCACGGTGACCCAGGTGCAGGCGGCGCAGCGCCGCGCGCTGCTGGCACCCGGCCTGCGGACCCAGCTCGGCGGCTACGACCCGACCGCGCGCATCGCCACGCTGATGGAGGAATGCGGCAGCGAGGATGCGCTGCTGACCGCGCAGTATGTCGACCTCTCGACCTGGCTGGCCGGGCGCATGCTGGTGAAGGTGGACCGCACCAGCATGGCGCATGGGTTGGAAGTGCGCGCGCCGCTGCTCGACTACGGGCTGGCGGCGTGGGGCCTGGCGCTGCCGCGGCGCCTGAAACTGCGCGGCGGCACGGGCAAATACATCCTCAAGCGCGCGCTGGAGCCGCAGTTGCCGCACGAGTTGCTGTACCGCCCGAAACAGGGATTCGCCCCCTCGCTCGCCGGCCTGTTCCGCCGCGAGGCGGGGAGGGTGCGCGCCCGGTTGCTGGGCGAAACCCTGCTGGACAGCGGCCTGTTCGTCCCCGCCACGGTCGAACGGCTGCTGGCCGAGCACGAAGCCGGCCATTTCGACCGCAGCCAGGCGTTATGGCTGCTGCTGGTATTCGAGGGGTTCCTCGCCGCCGGCGCGCCGGGGCGGCCCGCTCTCGCCCCGGAAACCGCCGTCCGGCACCCGTGACCGAAGGCACGTCAACAGAGTCGGTCGTTGCCCGCACCGCGCGGGGCACCGGATGGCTGGTCGCCTGGCGCATGGCCACACGGCTGCTCGGGCTGACCAGCACGGTGGTGCTGGTGCGCCTGCTGGTGCCGGCGGATTTCGGCCTGATCGCGCTCGCCTCCAGCTTCACCCTCGCGGTCGAGGCGATGGCGCTGATCGATGTCGAGGACGCCGTCACCCGCGCGCGGGCGCCCACGCGGGCGGTCTACGACACCGCTTTCACCCTCGGCCTGCTGCGCGGGCTGGCGATCGGCGGCATGATCGCCGCCCTGGCCGTGCCGGCCGCCGCGTTTTTCGCCGAGCCGCGGTTGGCCCCGGTGATTTTCGCCCTCGGGCTGGGGTTTCTGTTGGACGGCCTGATCAATGTCGGCGTGGTCGATTTCCGCCGTAACTTCGCTTTTCACCGCGAGGTCCGGCTCTGGCTGGTACCCAGGCTGCTGAGCATCCTGCTGACGATCGGCGCCGCCGTGCTGTGGCGCAGCTACTGGGCGCTGGTCGTCGGCATCCTGTCGCAACGGGCGCTGCGGGTGATCTTCAGCTACTGGATGCACCCGTTCCGCCCGCGCCTCGGCCTTTCCGCCTGGCGCGAGCTGCTGGGCTATTCGCTCTGGCTATCGGCGATCAACGTGGCCTCGCTGCTGCGCGACCGCGCCGATGCCATCCTGCTCGGCCGGCTGCTCGGCGCCTCCCCGGTGGGCCTGTTCTCCATTGGCGCCGAGATCGCCGCGCTGCCGACCACCGAGCTGGTCGAGCCGGCCTGCCGGGCGGCGTTCTCCGGTTTCAGCACGGCGCGCAACACCGGGCTGGATGCCGGCCAGACCTGGCTCGCCATCACCGCCGGCCTGACGCTGCTGACCTTCCCGGCCGGGGTCGGGCTGGCGCTGATCGCCGGCCCGCTGGTGCAACTGGCCTTCGGGGAACGCTGGATGGCGGCGGTGCCGCTGGTGCAGGTGCTGGGCATCGCCGGCTCGCTCGCGGCGTTCGGCACCATCGGCTCGGTGCTGTTGCGGGTGCATGGAAAAATGCGGCTGGTGCTCGGCATCATCCTCGCCGGAGCGGCGCTGCGGGTCACACTGCTGTTGCTGTTGATCCCGCGTTTCGGCCTGCTTGGCGCCGGGGTCGCGGCAGCGCTCGGGATGGTGTTCGACCATCTGCTGTATCTGGCGGTAACGCTGCACGGCTTCGCCATTCCGCTGGCCGCCCTGCTGAAGCGGCTCTGGCGTGGCGTGCTGGCCACCGCCGCGATGGCCGCGGTGCTGCTGTGGAGCGGGCTGGGCGGGCAGGGCGCCGCCAACCCGGCACTAGCTTTGCTGGGCGGGGTGGTCCTGGGCATGGCAGTCTACGCTGGCGTGCTCGCGGCGCTTTGGCTGGCCGCCGGCCGGCCGGCCGGTGCTGAGGCCAACCTGCTTCGGCTGGCGCGCCGCCTGTTGCTGTCCCGGGGTTGGTTCGGCCGGCCGTTGTCGAAGCGTTTCCGGTGATCATGTCCGACCGCGTCAGCGTCATCATCCCCACCTACAATCGCTCCCGGCTGGTCGGCGCGGCCATCGACAGCGCGCTGGCGCAAACCCATCCCGCCGTCGAGGTGATCGTGGTCGATGACGGCTCCACCGACGACACGGCCGAGCGCCTGGCCGCCTACGGCGCGCGCATTCGTGTCATCCGCCAGCCCAACGCCGGCGTTTGTGCCGCACGCAACGCCGGCATGGCCCTGGCAGACGGCGCGTTCATCGCCTTCCTCGATTCCGACGACGAATGGCTGCCCTGGAAGCTGGCGGCCCAGATCGCCGCGTTCCGTCAGCATCCGGAACTTCAGCTCGCCTACACCGATGCCATGGTGGTGGACCGCGAAGGGCGACTGCTGTTCGAACGATGCCTGAGACGATTCTGGAGAGGCAGCTATGCCTACATGCCGGAAGGCGAGTTGTTTGATATGGTTACGGAGATCGATGTTCCGGACGGCCTGAACGACGACAGTCCCCGGCGCATTCCGCTCAGGATCGGCGATTTCTCGAGCAAGATATTCCTTGGCAACTTCTTCAACCTGTCGACCGTCATGTTCCGCTCACGCCTGATAGCCGCCCATGGCGGCTTCGACCAAAGCATGGGAAACGCAGGCGAAGACTACGAATTTTTCAGCCGCCTGGTGCAGGCCGGGCCGGTTGGGTTGCTTGATGTGCCCGCCGCCAAATGCGGCACCGGCGGCACCGATCATCTCAGTGGCCTGCGCACGACAACCGCGCTTGGCAATCTCCGCACGATGCGCCGCATCGAGCAACGGCTGCACGGACAGCTCCGGCTGCCGGCGGCGATAATCCGGCGGCATCGTCGGAGTTCCCTGTTCTGGGCAGGTTGGGCGTTGTTCGACGACGACCGCCCGCGCGAAGCGCGTCCCTATCTTTGGCAGGCCCTGGCAAGCGGGTACCTGCGGCCGCGCGGGGTGTTCTGCTGGCTGCTCTCGTTCCTGCCGCTCTCTGTCATTCGTCGGCTGCGATCCTGGCACCATGGCGGCAAGCGGCTGTGGGCCCGAACGAGCGCCGGTGCCGTTCATCCCCCAGGCCGAGGACACCAATGATCCCCCTGTGGCTTTATGCCCCCTTCCGCCATGGTGTCGTCCGGTTCAAACGCGGCGGCCTCATCCGCAGCGGCTGCGTGATGGTGCTGCAAAGGGCCGCCCGCGCCGCGCGCGGCCGGCTGGCGGAAATACTGACGGAAATCCGGCCGCTCGACGCGCCGGACCTGAGTTTCCTGGCGGTCGATTCGATGGTCATGGATGCGGTCTACTGGTTCGGCATCCAGGGCTACGAAGGCCGTGTCGCCGCGGTGTGGGTCGAGCAGTGCCGGCGGTCGCGCTCCATCCTGGAGGTCGGCGGCAATGTCGGCCTGTTCACCACGATCGGCGCGCGCGCCACGGCGGGCCAGTACACCGTCGTCGAGCCGTTGCCCGAACTCGTCGGCATCCTGAAGGCGAATCTCGCCCGCAACCGGGTCGACAACGTCGAGACCCTCGAGGCCGCGGCCATTCCGGATCGGATTGCCCGCACCGTGCGGCTGAACATCCCGGACGAACACCGGAGCGCGCCGGTCGGGGCGCATCTGCTGGAGGGCAGCGAGGTATCCGGGCGCAGCAGCCTGCGCGTACTGGAGGTGCAAGGAATCCCGTTCCGCGACCTGGCCGCCGGGCGGGACCTGATCAAGATCGACGCCGAGGGCATCGAGGCCGAATTGCTCGCCTCGGCGCGGGATATCATCCTGGCCAACCGGCCCACCCTGCTCGTCGAGGTGCTGCCGGAAGCCGTTGGCCTGGGGCAGGTCCTGGCCGCGCTGGCGAAGGACGGCGGCTACATGATATCGATCATTCCGGAATACGGTTCGGATACCGTTGTCGCGGTCGATCCCGGCGCATTTTCCTCGGAGCTGCCCCGCCGCTACAATTCGAAGGACGTGCTGCTGTGGCAGAAGAATGCCAAATGACGACAGAAGCGCCGCATCCTCGGCCGCTGCGTGTGCTGTTCCTGCCCAACGTCCAGCAGGCCCCACGCTGGCGCGACTTTCGCCCAGGAGAGGCCCCCGACCCACGCCGCGAGATCGACCTGTTCCGCGAACGCGGCATCATCCAGGAAACCCGCGACCTTTACGATCCGCCGCTGAATCCATGGTGCCGCAAGCAACCCTTCCTCGCCGGTTTCGACCCCATCCGCGCGCTGCGCGTGCTGCTGTTCGACCGCTCCTACGACGCCATTGTCTCGGTATTTGAGAGCAACGTCTTCTTCATCCTGCTGCTGCGCTGGTTGTTCCGTTTCAAAACGCCCATCCTGTTGTGGGAAGTTTCCGCCCAGGGCTGGCGGCCGCGCGACCTTGTCCTGCGCTTCGTCGTCCCTCGCGTGGAAAAAGTGCTGGTGCTCACCCGCCACCAGGAGGAGCACGTCCGGCGCACCTACCGGTTGCAGGCGCCGCCCGACAACATCACGCTGCATCCGGTCAACGAGGATTTCTTCCGCCCCGACCCCACGCGTGAGGGCACCTATGCGCTCTCGGTCGGCGACGATTTCGCCCGCGACTATCCCACGCTGGTCGCGGCCTGGCAGGGCCTCGACCTCGAGCTGGTGCTGAAAACCCGCTGGCGGCCGCCGGTGGAACAGCCGCACATCCGCCTGGTGGCGCAGCGGCTGTCCTTCCTTGCCTTGCGCGACCTGTACGCCGGCGCCAGCATGGTCGTGCTGCCGCTACGGATTGCCGAACATCCGACCGGCTCCACCGCGCTGTTCGAAGCCATGGCCATGGCCAAGCCGGTGATTGCCACCGACATCGGTACCACGCGGGACTTCGTCATCCATGGCGAGACCGGCCTGCTGGTGCCGCCGGGCGACCCGGACGCGCTGCGGCGGGCCGTGCTGGAACTACAGGCGGACCCGGCAAAACGCCGCCGGTTCGGCGAGAATGCCCGCCGGCGCATCGACGGCGATCTTTCCATGCCCGCCTTCATCGACCGCTTCGCCGCCAGCATCCGCGCGACCGTCGAAGCTCACCGGGGCTCCCAGTGATGCGCTTCCTTGCAGGGGCCCTGCGACACTGGGCGCGCTGAATCCGCTCAGCGCCGCGGCGTCACCGATACCCCCAGAGCATCCCGAACGCCCCGTTTTCGGACGCAACATAGGTGCGGAACCCGAACCCCTCGAGCCGGCCGACGCACCACTCCCGGCCGCCACGTCCGCTGGCGTCCGGCTGGTGCCATTCCATCACGATGGCGCCGACGTCGAGTGCCGCGAACCGGGGGTCATCCAGCAGCCCGACCTCGCTGCCCTCGATATCGATCTTCAGGATGTCGACGCGACGGCCGGCGAGGATCGCGAATAGATCCAGGACCTCCACCGCGAAGCCGCTGCCACCCGTGGCCGAAAGCGTGGAGGCGGCGCCCGCATCCGAGATCCGGGCGGTCGCCGCCGCCGGGCCGACCGCTGCCTGGTGCAGATCGATGCGGGGTTCATAGCCATTGAGCGCGATGTTCGCCCGGGCCGCCGCCACGTGGCCCGGATGCGGCTCGAAGGCGATCACCTGCGCGCGCCAGTAATTCGCCAGCCACCACAAGCACGACATGCCGACATTGGCCCCCAGATCGACCACCAGCTTCACCCGTTCCGGCGGGATCCAAACAGGCGGCATGAGGAGGCGGTGGATGAAAATCTCGTAGGCGACGCCAAGATCGTTGTTGCCGACACCGGGCGCGCGCAAGTGGAACCTGGCGCCGGAGCCGGGACCGGGATAATTCCGGAACCCGGTCTGCGCCCGCATCTGGACCACGACCGTCTGCGTCCGGCCGGAGAGCCGCCAGCGCAGGTATCCGGCGATGCTGGCGCGCGTCAGGCTGCGCGCGAACAGCAGCGGGAGCCTGTCCTTGACCTGCGTGCCCGCAACCGGCGGCGGCGGCACCGATGCGGCCCCGGGGGTCAGCACCGCGATCACTTCCTGGCTGCGCCGGGCAAAATATCCATCCACGAACCGGAGCACGCCGATGAAATGAAACAGCTTCACCTCGTGGCGCAGCACGTGCGCGGTGAAGCTGGCATATTGCGGATAGGGCAACACCAACGGGTCGGGCGAATTTGCGATGGCGAAATTGGAGCCGCATTGCTCCGATCCCCATTCGCGCCAGCGTGCTTTGCCGACGAGCGTCTCCATCTGCTGATGGAAGGCGGAGATCGCGGCGCGTGTGTAGCCGCCCTTCGCAAACCCGGCGAAGCCCGACGAGCCGCGGATATAGTGCAGAGCTTCCGCGCCGGGATAACGGTCGAAGGCCGCCTCGCCGACGATCCCGATATAGTTGCTGGGCGTCGCCTGTCCCTGTTCGGCGGCCTCGGGCAAGCTCATCCGGACGAATCCGTCCGACATCGTGAAAGCGCGGTTCGCTTCCAGGCAGCCCAATACCTCACTCAGGTCATCGCTCACGGCCAGTGTATCGCTGTCGATTTGAATCGTGTATTCGCGCTGCGAGCGGTCCAGGCAATAGAGCAACCGCTCCCATGTGCCTCCAGACTGGCATGGAGCGGTCGGGATGTCCTCCAGAACAACGAATTCAATACCGACAAGATGGTGTGACAGTATGTCCCGCAGCGATTGCGGCATATTCCGATCGATGATCGCGGCGATTTTACCCCGCCCGATTCTTGGATAAAATGATTTTATCGCCGTCAGGTACATAGGAACGTCACGATTAGCCACCATACTAACGATACACCAAGGCGCATCCTTCAGAATGAGTGGTTTTGTCCTGAAAATTCCGGCAATCGCGCGGTCAAATGCCCGCGTTTTCATTGTGCGCTTGGCACGATAAAACATGGTCGTCCGGCTCCGCCAATTCAGGATCAATGTACCTTAAATCATCTCCCGTTGCGATCCGTTTAGCCCGGAACGCCCAGGTCACCGTGTTGCGGCCACGCACGGCCACAGAAGCGAGAATGCCGATGCCCACGATTGCCGTCTTCGATTTCCTCAGCCACGAATTCATGCACCACCCGTTCAACGAGGCGTATCTGCGCCTGTTGCGTGCCGCCTTCCCCGGCGACCGCGTGATTTTCCATGCGTGCCCTGGCCATGTTGAGCGCCTGCGGGCGCGCTTCAGCGCCACGGACGGCATCGAGTTTCGCCCCTGTCCGCCCTTTGCCGTGCCGTTCGGCCTGTCCCGCCACAACCCGATCGCCGGCCGGCTCGGCGCGTGGCGCTGCTGGCAACACGTCGTAGCCGGCATCGGCCAGGAAAAGCTGCGCCTGGCCGCGGTGCTGGGCGTGGACGCGAATCTTTATGCCGTGCTGCGCCGGGCCTGGCCGGGTTTCTCGCCGGCGCCGCTGCACATGATCCTGCACAACCACCTGGCCGCGGCGCAGCAGTGGCGCACGCGTAACCCTTTCTACCGCGCCTTCGATTTCATGGCGATCCTGCAACAGCCGCTGCCGGCGCATGTCCGCCTGGTTGCGCTCGAGCTTGGCATCAGCGACGCCATTGCCGAGGTCGCGCCCGCCGCCGCCCCCGCGTTGGAAACGCTGGAGCATCCGGTGCTGGAGTCGGAATGGGGCGAGGCTCCGGCGGGCCGGTGTTGCGCATCGGCTTTCTCGGCAATTCCAGCCTCGACAAGGGATTCGGCCTGTTTCTCAGGCTCGCGCGGGAATGCCGCGGGCCGACGCTCGAGTTCCATGCGATCGGCCTCGCTTCATCGGAAGTGCGCACGCTTGACCTCAGCAGCCTCACCCGCAAGCCCAGCCTCGCCTCCGTGCCACGCGACGACTACGTGGCCGCGCTCACTGAAATCGACCTGGTCTGCCTGCCGCTGTCGCGCAACTACCAGTATGTGGCGAGCGGCAGCGTCATCGACGCGATCGCCGCCCTGAAGCCGCTGGTCTGCGTGCGCAACCGCTCGCTCGATGCCATCGTCGCCCGCTACGGGGCGATCGGCTACATGGCAGAGTCGGAGGACGACCTGGCGACCTTCATCCGCACCCTGACCCCGGCCGGATTCGCCGCCCGGCGCGACGAATGGGTCGGCAATCTCCGCAAACTGCGCGCCGCCCGCAGCCCGCTCGTGCAAGCGCCGCAGTACGCGGCCATCATCGCCCGGAATACCGCTTGACCTTCCTCCGGCCTGCCGCATTTTCATGCGAAAATGAGATCTGTTTACGAATGGAAGCAAAATAATGGACAGGAGTAACAACAACATCCGAACCGTCATTTCAATCGCGGTTGGCCTCTGGTTGGCTTTCGCATTTATTGGTCCTGGATATGAAGTACTAAAGAACAACCCCGTGCCAAGGCTTGGGTTGGTTTTTTCAATTATCAATGAAGGCTCCCTTCATATAGACGAGTACGCCAATTTTTCACCTGACAAGGCGTTTTTTGCTGGCCACTACTATTCCGACAAGGCGCCGGGCCTGTCTCTTATGGCCGTTCCCTTCGTGGCGCCGCTCATCGCGGCGGCCAAGGCGCTCGGAGTGGACAGCGCGCCGCTGCGCGACGGCCAGTTCACCGACTTCGCCTTGCTGGCCGGTTACCTCGCCAGCATCGCCACCAGCGGCATCGCCGTGGCGCTCGCCGCCGCCGCCGCGTTTCTGCTTGCCCAACACTTCGGCCTGACCCGGCAGGCGGCGTTGGTCGGCAGCCTGGGCTACGGTCTCGCGACCCCGGCGTTCGGCTGGGCCACCATGTTCGTCGGCCACGCCATGACCGGCGCCTGCCTTTTCCTCGGCTTCACCCTGACCGCCATTTGCGACCCCGACTCCACGCCGCCACGCCGCCGGGTGCTGCTCGGGGCCGCCATTGGTGGTCTGCTGACCTGGGCCTGCGTCGTCGAGTACACCACCGGCCTCTCCGCGATCGTGGTGGGTCTGTTCGGACTCAACCGCCTGCTGCGCTGCCACCGTGCCGCCGCCGGCCATGTGCTTGCCGGCGTGGCCGCCGGCACGGCGGCGGCGCTACTGCCGCTGCTGGTCTACAACCAGCTTGCCTTCGGCAACCCGTTGAGCATCGGCTATGAATATGTCGTCGGCTTCGACACCATGAAGCAGGGAACCATGGGATTCGCACTGCCCCGGCTCTGGGTCGCGTGGCAACTCCTGTTCGGCACCTACCGGGGCCTGTTTTGGCTCGCGCTCGTGCTGTGCGTGCTGCCGCTGGCCTGGCGCGCGGCCTGGCGGCGCCTGCCGCACGACTTCGTTGCCGTGCTGGTCATCATCCCACTGCTCACCCTGGTCGTGAATGCCGGCTACTTCGAGTGGGCCGGCGGGGCTTCGACCGGCCCGCGCCATCTGGTGCCGGCGCTGGCCTTCGCCGGTTTCGCGCTGGCCCCACTCTGGGACAGCCTGCGCTCGCCGGCGGCCCGCGGCACCTTGTTTGCCTTGCTCGCGCTCAGCGCCGTCCTCTCGGTCATCTGCGCCTCGGTGACCATGGGGGCACCGAACCCGCTCTCCGATGGTCTGCTCGCTTACATGCTGCGCCACTTCGCCGCCGGCGATATCCACAATGCGCTGGACTTCGCCCTGCGCCGCATCCCCGGCTGGAGGCAAGCCGGGCCAGTCCATCTGGTCACCTTGCTGGTGCTGCCGTTGCTCTGGGTGCTGGCGCTCGGCCTTGCCCGCCTCATCGCGCCGCGCCTGCCGCCTTCCGTAGCGACGCGATGACAGACAAGCGTCCCGCCGCCGTCCTGCTCGCCCTCCTGCTCGCCGCCCCCGCCCACGCGGCCATCCTCGAGGTCGGCCCCACCCGCGCCTTCGCCACCCCCGCCGCCGCCGCCCAGGCCGCGCAGGACGGCGACACCATCGTCCTCGACCCCGGCGAGTACTACAGCTGCGCCATCTGGACCCATAACCGCCTGACCATCGTCGGCGCCGGCCCGGGCGTGGTGATCACCGACACCACCTGCCAGGGCAAGGCGCTGTTCCTTGTCCAGGGCAACGACACCACCATCCGCAACATCACCTTCGCCCGCGCCCGCGTGGCCGACCGCAACGGCGCCGGCATCCGCGCCGAGGGCCGCGGCCTGACGGTGGAATCCAGCAGCTTCCTCAACAACCAGATCGGCCTGCTCGGCGGCGACGCCCCCGCCTCGACGGTGCGCGTCGTCGATTGCACCTTCAGCGGCAACGGCGTGCGCGACATCGGGTCGCCAGCCCCGGCGCTCTCGGTCGGCGCCATCGCCATCCTGCATGTCGAAGCCTCGCGCTTCGAGGGAAGCCTCGGCGGCGCGCACATCTTCTCTGCCGCCAACCGCACCGAACTCGCCGCCAACCGCATCGAAGACGGCGAGGCCGGCGTGCGCGACGCGCTGGTGGTGCTGGCCAATGGCGGCAGCCTGGCGATGACGGACAATCTGCTGCGCCGTGGCCCCAACGCCGCACGCGTCAACGCCGCGGTGCACGCCTATCCCGGTCCCGCCGGGGTGCTGGAACTCAGCCGCAACACCCTGCGCAACGCCAGCGCCCGCCCGGCCGCCCTGTTGCTGAACTGGTCGCGCGGCACCGCCGTTTTCGCCGCCAACGTGCTGGACCGCGGCGACAGTGAAAGCTCCAGCGAGGGTTCCTGGCGCCACCAGGCGATCGCCGCCGCGCGCGACCTCTACGCCAACGCCCGCCATCTCGCCGGCACCGAACTGCGGGCGCTACAACGCATCCTGCGCTGACCGCCGGAAACCAACATCATGCTCTTCTCCGTCCTGCTGCCCACCCGCAACCGTCCCGCGCTGTTCCGCCACGCGCTCGACTCGGCGCTGGCCCAGCAGGTGGAGGGAATGGAGGTGCTGGTCATCGACGACGGCACCACCGCCCCCTTCGCCGCCCCGCTCGCCGCCATCGAGGCCGCCTGTGACGCGCGGGTGCGCTTCCTGCACCTGCCGCCAAGCGAGCGCGGGCACGGCCAAAGCTACGCGCTGAATTTCGGCGCGGCGGCGGCGCACGGGCGCTACGTCTGCTTCCTCGACGACGACGACGAATGGTCCGACCCGCAGTACCTGGCCTGCGCGGCCGGCCTCATCGCCGCCGCCGAGCCGGCGTTCGACCTGCTGTATTTCGACCAGGCCGCCTTTGTCGGGGGCCAGCGGGTCGAGCGCACCGTGTGGATCGAGGACCTCGCCAACCTGCTGCCGCCAACCGGGCGGCTGGAACCGGGCGGCGCCTGGTGCGTCACCGCCACCGACCTGCTGCGCGCGCACGGCTTTTCCCACGTCAACACCACCATCGTGCGGCGAGAGTTCTTCACCGCCATCGGCGGCTTCGACGAGGCGCTGCGCTACGAGTGCGACCGCGACTTCTACCTGCGCGCCATCGACGCGGCGCAGGCGATCGCCTACGTCCCGCGCACCGTCTCGCACCACAACGTCCCCGACCCGGCGCGGCGAGACAACATGTCCACCCTGGTGTCGGACATCGAGAAACGCACCCTGCAAATCATCCTGCTGGACAAGGCCATCCGGGATTCGCGCCAGGAGGTCGTGCGCGCCTACGCCCGCCGCCACCGCGGCTACTCGCTCAAGCACATGACCATGGCGCTGTACCGGGCCGGCCGCTACCGACAGGCCCGGTCGTACGCCTTCGCGGCGCTGAAAGCGGGGTTCAACCCGAAATGGGCGGCCTTCTGCGCCTGGATCGGCGTGCTGGCGGCCTTCCGGGGCGAGTAGAGAAGGTAAGGCCAGGGCTCCGCCCCTGGACCCGCAAGGGGCCGAGAGGCCCCTTGACCCCGCGACTAGGTAAGGTTGTTGAGAGAGGGGGGTTAGGGAATGCTGAAACATCTCCTAACCCCCCCCTCTCAACAACCTTTACTTAAGTTATGGGTTCCAAGGGCCTCCCGGCCCTTGGCCGGGGTCCAGGGGCGGAGCCCTGGCCTTGCCTTCTCTTACTGCCCCTGGGGGACCGGCCGCATCCCGCGGGCCATGGCGATGGCGGCCTGCATGTTGGCCGGATCGGCCACACCTTTCCAGGCAATGTCGAAGGCGGTGCCGTGATCGACGGAGGTGCGCAGGATTGGCAGGCCCGCGGTCACGTTCACGGTCGCGTGCCGGCCGATCAGTTTGGCCGGGATGTGTCCCTGGTCGTGGAACTGTGCCACCACCAGGTCGTATTTGCCGTCCACCGCCTGCATGAACACCACGTCGCCCGGCACTGGCCCGGCCACGTCCATTCCTTCCGCGCGGGCGGCGGCCACGGCGGGCACCACCTGTTCGTCGTCTTCGGTGCCGTACAGCCCGCCTTCGCCGCAATGCGGGTTCAGCCCGGCGACTGCGATGCGCGGGTGCGCCACCCCGGCGCTGAGCATGTGCGCGTGTCCCGCGCGGATCGTCTCCAGTATCCGCCCGGTCCGGCACTCCCCTGGCGCCTTCGCCAGCGAGACGTGGGTGGAAACATGGATGACGGTCAGTTGCGGGCAGGCCAGCACCGCATAGGACCGCTTCACGCCGGTGAAATGCGCCAGCAGCCCGGCATGGCCGTTGTGCGGGTAGCCGGCCGCGCGCAGCGCCGCCTTGTTCAGCGAGGCGGTCACGATAACGTCGATCTCATGGGCCTGCGCCATCTCGACCGCCTTCTTGACGCAGCGACAGGCCGCCTCGCCGGCATCGGGCGAGAGCACGCCGGGCAGGATGGTGTCGCGGTTGGGTGCCTCCTCCTCGACCAGGCGCACGCCGCCGGCGCCGGTGAAAAGCTCGTCCGCGCCCACCAGCCGCGCCGCCCGTTCCATGAACATGCGGTCGCCGATGACGAGGGTTGCGGCGCGCTCGTCCGCGGACATGGCGGCGAGGGATTTGCAAATAACCTCCGGCCCGATCCCGGCGGGATCGCCCATCGTGATGCCGATTCGGCTCATGGCGCGCATACGATTTCTCCTGGCGGCGTCCGGTCGGGGCGAAGCAAAGCGTTTGACAACAACCCCTCTATCTCACAATATAACACAGATTATGTGCGATATGCGTAGCAGAGATGATCTGAACCGTCCATGGCGCTGTGTCCTCCGGAGTTTCCGGCTGGCCGGTCCGCGATGACCCCGCCAATGACCCCGAGCGAGCGGCGGCGCGAAATCGTCACCTTGGTGATGGCCCGCAAAACCGTGTCGATGGAAGAGCTGGTCGGCCAGCTCCGGGTCAGCCGCATGACCATCCACCGCGACCTCTCCCTGCTCGAGGAACGCGGCCTGCTGCGCAAGGAGCGCGGCGGCGCGACCGCGGAAAGTTCGCTGCTGTTCGAAAGCAACTTCCATTTCCGGCTGCAAAACGAGAGCGCGGAGAAGCGGGCCGTCGCGCACGCCGCCTGCGCGCTCATCGAGCCGGGCAGCGTCATCATGATCGACGACAGCACAACCACGCTGCTGCTCGCCGAGGAACTGGAAACCATCGAATTCATCACCGTCATCAGCAACTCGCTGGCGGTGTGCGAAATGCTGCGCGGCCGGCCCAACGTGCAGCTGATTCTCACTGGCGGCAGCTACAACAATTCGCTGCAAGCCTTCTACGGCCTGGTTTGCGAACAGAGCCTGGGCAAGCTGCGCGCGGATTGGGCCTTCCTGTCGGCCTCCTCGGTGATCGGCCTGTCGCTGTACCACCAGGACCAGGAGGTCGTGCGCATGAAACGCGCGCTGATGGCGGCCGCCGAACGCCGCGCGCTGCTGCTCACCTGTTCGAAATTCACCGCGCGGGCATTGAACCATTTCGGCGAACTGTCCGAGTTCGACCGGATTTTCATCGACCATCGGCTGGACGAGGCCACCGCGCAAAAGCTGCGGCAGGCCGGCATCGGCTTCGATCTGGTATAAACGGAGGGCGAAATCATGCCGGCAGGAACAGGGCAGCAGGTGCGCATGTCGCGCCTGATCAACCCGACGACGGGGCGCGGCTTCTGCATCGCCTTCGACCACGCGCTGCAATTCGGCACCAGCCAGGGCAACGCCCATCCCGAGGCGATGCTGGAGCTGATGGCCGAGGCCAAAGTGGACGGTGTCATCCTGTCGCTCGGCACGGCGTTGCGCGTCGGTCCCCTGCTGGCGCGCCGGGGCGGCCCGGCGCTGATCCTGCGGCTGGACCAGACCACCATGTGGCGGCAAGGCACGCCGCTCGCCTACCGGGACGGCTCGACGCGGCTGGTCGCCAGCGTGGCCGACGCCGTCAGCCTCGGCGCCGACGCGGTGATCACCTACCTGTTCTTCGGCCATAACGATCCCGCGCTTGAGAGCAAAAGCTTCGAGGATTGCGCCGCGGTGAACGCGGCGGCACGGGCGGCCGGCATGCCGCACATCATCGAAACCATGGGCGCCCGCGGCGGCCTGGCCGGCGACGTCTTCGATCCCGACTTCATCGCCTTCCACACCCGCATCGGCGCGGAAATGGGGGCGGACATCATCAAAACCGACTGGCCGGGCAGCGCCGCCGCCCTCAGCCGCATCACCGCTTCCCTGCCGGTGCCGGTGCTGATGGCCGGCGGCCCGCGCCAAAACTCCGACCGCGCCACCCTGCAACTGGTGGCGGACGTGATGCACGGCGGCGCCGCCGGCATCCTGTTCGGCCGGGCCATCTTCGAGGCCGACAACCCCCTCGCCGTGCTGCGGGCCTGCCGCGCTATTATCCACAACGGGGCGACGGTTGAGGCGGCTTTGGCGCTGAAGTGAAGCCAGGCCGGGCTCTGCCCGGACCCGCAAAGGGCCGAGAGGCCCTTTGATCCCTTGCCTTTTTCTTGGCTGCGGCGGCCCGCGTAGCCCGCATTAGCGCAGCGTAATGCGGGGAAACTAGCCCGCGGTACGCTGGAAAATGCCGCCCACCCAGCAATTTCCCTTGCGTCCGTTAGGACATTCTGTTAGCACTGCTGTCGTGCAGCCCGTTCCCATCCCGGCCCCGGTCCAAGCCTTCGCCCCCGACTTCGCCCGCCGGTTCAGCGCCATCATGGCCGCGCTGGCCGCCCTGGTTGCCCGGCGCTTCCTGCGCGAGCCGCGCCTCGCCCTCCTCATCGTGCCGCTGTGGAACCGGCTCAACCGCACTACCCGCCGCTTCGAGCGCCTGATGGCCCACCTCGCCGCCGGGACCCTGCCGAAGCCCCGCGCGCCCGGCCGCAGCGGCGGCCGTCGCAGTGCCCCCCACCCGAGCGCCATCGTGCTCCCCACCGGCCGCGCCTGGCTCATCCGCGATCTCGGCTCCGAGGCCGCCGGCTATGCCAGCCAACTGCAAGCCCTGCTCGCCGAGGCCGCCGCCGCCGCAATCCTCGCCCTGG
>Ga0316227_1001501_pt1 | contig 24834 bp, 16 predicted proteins | sample TBH18019metaG_FD_206012 | JGI IMG/M metagenome (GOLD analysis project Ga0316227, IMG submission 206012) | Freshwater microbial communities from Trout Bog Lake, Wisconsin, USA - TBH18019 | ecosystem: Environmental > Aquatic > Freshwater > Lake > Hypolimnion/Profundal zone | place: USA: Wisconsin... | reverse complement strand
AGGGGCTGTGGCCGTTACTGACCGCGACCTGTAAACTGCCGGAAGCGCGAGCACAGGTGACCTGCGGGGTCAACGTGAGCGCCAATTGGTAATAGCCGAAATCGAGATTCAAGTCGCTGCCACCGGAGCTCAGCGTCGCTGGGACAGTGCCGCTCGGGCTGGCCACGCTATCAGTCCCTGCGGTGCCCTTCCCTGCCGGCGAGGCCGCGAGGCCGACTAAAGGTCCGCCGGCAAGGAGGTTGGTGGCGTCCACACTCACCGTGTAGGTGCCCGGCGCTTCGGTGAAGCGGTAATAACCGTTCGCATCGGTCGTCGTATAGTTCGTGACCGCCATCCCAATTCCATTGGTCCCGGTTAGGGTCAGACCCACGTTGGTGATCCCCACCTCGCCCGCGTCCTGGATGCCGTTGCCGTTGGTGTCCAGCCAGACGTAATCCCCAATGGTCACCGCCTGGTAGAAACCGAAATCCACACTCAGATCGCTCCCGCCCGAGGTCAACATCGCCGGAGTCGTCCCGCTCGGACTCCGATTACTGTCGGTCGCCGGCGTCCCTTGCCCCACCACAGCCGGCGTATAACCCGCCGGCGTCGCCACAGATACCGTGTAGGTGCCCGGCGCTTCCGTGAACTGATAGTGCCCGGTCGCATCCGTCATCTGCGTGGCGTTCACCACGTTCCCAGCCCCATCGATCCCGGTCAACGTCACCGTCATTCCGGAAATGCCCGCCTCGCCCGCATCTTGAATGCCGTTGGCATTGGCGTCGTTCCAAACCAAGTCACCAATCGTCACCGGCTGATAGAAGCCGAAATCGATCGTCAGGTCGCTGCCTCCCTCGGCCAGCGACACCGTGCTCGGGTTCGAGTTGCTGTCGGTCGGGGTCGTCCCCTTGCCCGTCGCGGTCGGCACAAAACCTGCCGGCGTGGCTACCGTGACCGTGTAAGTCCCCGGCATTTCCGTGAATTGATAATGGCCGCTGCCATCGGTCGTGGTGGTCGCCGTGACCGAATCCCCCGCCGCAGTGGTTCCAGTAAGGGAAACAGTTACACCGGGAATGCCGGCCTCGCCCGCGTCCTGCACGCCGTTGCCGTTGGCGTCGTTCCACACGAAATCGCCAATCGTCACCGCCTGGTAGAAACCAAAATCGATCGTCTGGTCGCTGCCCCCGTCGGCCAGGGTGATGGTGCTCGGGCTCACATTACTGTCATTCGCCGTCGTCCCCTTGCCCGTCGGCGTCGGCACAAAACCTGCCGGCGTTACCACCGAGACCGTGTAGGTCCCCGGCGCTTCCGTGAACTGGTAGTGGCCATTGCCATCCGTCGTCGTCGTCGCCGTCACCGGGTTGCCCGCCGCGTCGCTCCCGCTCAGGTTCACCGTCACACCCGAGATGCCCGCCTCGCCCACGTCCTGCACGCCGTTGCCGTTGGCGTCGTTCCACACGAGGTCACCAATCGTCACCGGTCGATAAAACCCAAAGTCAATCGTCGCGTCACTCTGACCCGAGGCCAGCGTCCCCGGCGTCGTCCCGCTCGGGCTCGCATTGCTGTCCGTCCCCACAGCACCTTTGCCCGTCGGGGTCGCTAGGTAGCCCGCCGGTACCGTCACCGACACCGTGTAGGTGCCCGGCGCTTCCGTGAACTGGTAGTAGCCATTGGCATCGGTCGTCGCCGTCGCGTTCACCGCGTTGCCCACCCCGTCGGTTCCGGCCAACGTCACCGTCACTCCGGCAATCCCCGCTTCGCCCACATCCTGCAACCCGTTGACGTTTGCGTCGTCCCAGACATAATCGCCAATCGTCACCTTCTGGTAAAAGCCGAAATCCACGGTCAAATCGCTGCTGCCTTGGGTCAGGACCAGGGGCGTCGTGACGCTCGGGCTGACATTGCTGTCGGTCGCCGCGGCGCCTTGGCCAGTCGCCGTCGCCGTATAACCCGCCAGCGGCCCGCCCGCGTTGAAGTTCGTGGCGTCGACGCTCACCGTATAAGTGCCAGCCGCTTCGGTGAACAGGTAATGGCCGGTCGCATCCGTCGTGAGGTAATTGGTCACCGCCACCCCGGCCGCATTGATCCCGGTGAGGGTCAGACCCACGTTGGTGATCCCCACCTCGCCTGCGTCCTGGATGCCGTTGCCATTGAGGTCGAGCCACACATAATCGCCGATCGTCACCGGTTGATTGATGGTGATGGTCTGGGGAGCGGCCGAACAGTTGTTGGCATCCATGACCACGATGGTATGCGATCCCGACTTCAGGCCCGAGGCCAGGTAGGGGGAGGTCGCAGTGACCGCCGCGTTGTGGTCCAGCGACACACGATAGGGAGGCGTGCCGCCGCTGAAGGTGGCGGACACCGAGCCGTCACTCCCGCCGATCGAAGTAGTGTCGGTCTCGCTCAACGCTAAAGTGACCACCGTCGGCTGGTTCACCACGATCGCCTGGCTCACCTGACAGCCGTTCGCGTCGGCAACCTGAATGGTGTGGGATCCCGCCGCCAAACCCCTCGCCACATAGGGCGAGGTGGCGGCAAACGGTGTTCCACCGTCCACCGACACCAGATAGGCGCCCGTTCCACCCCCGAACGTGGCGCTGACGGTTCCGTCAGTCCCCGCGTTGCACGTCGTGTCCGTCTCCGCCAACACCAGCGTCACCGCCGTCGGCTGGCTCACCGTCGTGCTCGCCATCGCCGAACATTGGTTGGCGTCCACAATCATCACCGTATACGTGCCCGCCGCCAAACCGGTGTAGGAATAAGTGTTTCCCGTCACCGCCACCAGCGTGCCGTTGTTCAAAGAAATCGTGTAAGGCGCCTTCCCGCCGGCTGCCGTAGCGGTGATCTGCCCGTCTTGCGACCCACTGCACGTGGTATCACTCTCCGCCAGCGTCACCGTCGGCGTCGAGAAAACCGTCAGCACCGCGCTGACCGTGGCCGTCGCGCCAGAAGCATCCGTCACGACTGCGGTGTAAGTGCCCGAGTCGCTCGCCGCCGCCGCCTGAATCGTCACCCTCGCTCCGCTCGTCCCGGAGACCGTCCCGCTGTCCGTCAGCACCGCCGCACCCTTAAGCCACTGATACACGTAAGGACCGTGACCACCCGAAATCGCCAGCGCCAGCGTGGCCGGCGCCCCCGCGCAAACCCCCTGCGCCGTTAGGGTCAAACCAAACGGATAATAACCGAAATCCAAAGTCAAATCGCTTCCGCCCTGGCCTAAGGCGGTGGTGGCGAAAGTCCCGTTGCTGTCCGTCGCCGGAGTTCCCTGCCCGGTCAACGTCGGCACGTAGGCGGCCAGGAGCCCGCCAGGATTCGAGTTCGTGGCGTCCACACTCACGGTGTAGGTGCCGGGAGGTTCTGTGAAAAGGTAATGGCCGTCCGCACCGGTGACGGTGTGGTCGGTGATGACTTGATTGGCCAGAGAAGTGCCGACCAAGGTCAGCCCCACCCCGACGATGCCCGGTTCGCCGCTGTCCTGCACCCCGTTGCGGTTGCTATCCTGCCAAACGAAATCCCCAATGGTCACCGAGGGGACGGGAACCTCGATGACAAAACTCTGCACGGGGGCGGTCTCCCAGGGGGCTCCAAAATCTACCAGCACGGCGACGTTCTGGCCAATGGAGGGGATGAAGGCAGCGCCGTGGTTAGTGGCGTCGTTGTATATGGACTTCGTGGCGGTGCGAGGAAGACGCACCATGTTATAGCCCTCAAGCAACATCCAGATGGCGTTCTGAACGTCAACCGCAGTCGCCTTAAAGGAGCCAGCCACATTCGTATAGACCGACTTGTTGTTTATGACATAATTGACTTCATTCCAGGCGTTGGGCTGCACCGTATAGTGCGTGAACACGCTCGCTACTGTAGGGTCGTAAGTTGAAAAGAGCCTAGTAGGGTACACCGTGTTGTTCGTGATGTACAGGGTCACATCCACGCACCAGCCGAAATAGTTGGAGTTTGCCACGCTGTAAACCTGGTCCGATGACAAGCCGGCGAACTGCGCGGCAAAGTAAGCATCGTCGACCGGCACTGTGAGTTCAACCTGCTGCTCCTGTACGTAGACCACGGAGGGGGGCAAGGTAAGCGCGGGCAGGGGCGGCGGGGAGGCCGCGCTGGCGCGAGAGAACCAGGGGACGAGGAGGGCCAAGGCCACGAGCAAGAGCCCGGCCCGCAGGCGAGCCGTCCACTGTGCCAGGGTCAATTCGGTCCGTTCGACGGGCCGTCCCATACCAGATACTGAAAATGTCATAATACTCATTCTGTTAAATTATATTGTCGCGGCTAAAGCAGGATGCGTGCCAACACTCAACTGGGACGCAAGGCTGCGGTAAATTTCATCCGTCATAACCGTTAACCACAAAAAAACAAGCCATTCAGCTTAGGCAAGAACCGCGTGGCTGCCATCCACGCGATCTCGCCCACGAAAACCTATTGGGAAACTGACTGCCGCTCTGCAAGAACGAGACCCACTCGACTCTGCCAAGCAGTGCGGAAATATTGCACATGCAACGCACATACCCTGAAACTGACATCCGGCCACCCTATCGCCCCGAATTGACTGCCAATCACCCGCCAAACTGCGTCGCTGCGGAAGGTTTGCGAACCACTGGCTGATAAAGCCTGCCAGCCACCCCCTATCACCGATGCACTGCGAGGAACTCATCTGCACCCCGAGCACCCACAGCTATCGAGATTAAGGGCCAAACCAATCTCGGTGATAGGGTAACCCGAGCAATAGCAAAGTAAATGCCTATATGTATAAAAAACTGTCAATTATTTATTAAAATTTTATCAATAAAACCTCGATTCCAAGATCAAAGCCTCACCGGGAGGGGCACTGGGCAGCCGGCGCCGCTGGCGTGTTGGTCAGAACCTTCCGGCTCAGGGGGGGGCGCGTGAGGGCAGGATCAGTGCCCAGGAGGAGCCAGAACAATGCGAAAACCGACGTCGTTGCCCTGGTAACCCGGGCCGCCTTGTGCCCGGCAGGCGGATCGGCAAATCCGGCCATCGTCGTACCAGCACCCACCCCGAATCACCCGATTCGATCCGGAGCTGGGACCACGCGGATCCGTCACGCTACCGCCCGGCAGTTGATAGGCCCACCAGTCGAGGCACCATTCAAAGACGTTTCCATGCATGTCGTATAAGCCCCAGGCATTCGCCGCATAGCCGCCCACCACACCGGTCTGGCCCATCTCGGCTCCGGCGGGGTTGAAGATGGTCCCCAGGGTCGCATCGTATTCTTCGTAGCCGTCGAAATTGGCCATGCCGGAGCGGAGCGCCGGTCCGTAAGCGAAGGCGGTGGTCGTGCCTGCCCGGCAGGCGTACTCCCACTCGGCCTCGGTAGGCAGGCGGTAGGCCCAGCCGGCCGGCAAGCAGCCGGCCTGGCGCTGCGAGGCGGTCAACGCCGCGCAGTAAGCCATCGCATTGGTCCAGCTCACCTCCTCGGCGGGCCGGTTTGAAACCCCCGAGAAATAGCTTGGGTTGTAACCCATCAAGGCCTGGTATTCCGCCTGCGTGAGCTCGAACTGGCCCATCTTGAAGGAGTAGGTGAGGACCACCTGGGTCTGGGGGCCGTCCCAGGCGAACCGCCCCGCCTCCGAGGCGGGAGCGCCCATGAGAAAGGTCCCGGCGGGAATGTCCACCAACGCGGGAGCCTGGCCCGCCCAATACGCGGCCCGGAAGAAGCCCTGCTGCGCAAAGCCCGGCGCCGATGAGACGGGTAAACGCAGCCCATTGGTCAACGGGGTATTGGTCAATACCAACAGCTCCGGCGATGCCGCCAACGAAGGCAGGTCGGGAGCGGCCCAGATGAAGAGGGTTCCCGCCGTGGAGATGGGATCGACCACCAGGCGAGCGGCATTGTTAGTCAACTCCAGATGTAGGGCCACCGCGGCGCCCCAGCAGTTGGCGGCCGTCATGATTTGGCCTAGAAACAATACGAGTCCAAAGGGGCTCGCGATTCCGTCGAGCGGTAGGTTGGAAGTTCTCATAGACTTAAGGCGGGTGGAGTGCGCTCCAAGACCGCCCTCAGGAGAGCGGAAAGGCTGTCGAAATCACGTCCGGTCTGCAGGCGAAAACAGGCGCATTGCTGGACCATCGCCGCCAGGGCATCCAGATGCGCCTGGGCCAGGTGCGGATCGGTCCGGAGCACGTTACACACCAACTCGATGAGCGCCTGGTCTTTGGGCAGGGGCGTCAGCACGCTGGCGGAGGCACCGGCGGGCTGCGGGAACACCAGTACGGCGGGCGAGCACTCCCAGCTTGGCCGGGCATTCGGGAAGCGGGTATAGTCCAAGGAGTGTTTGGGCCGGTTCTGCGCCGAAGGCACCTCCGCCAGGTCCCGCAACTCGGGAAAGAACCTGGCCGTGCTCGCCGTGACACCGATCTCGTCCGGGAAGGCCAGCGCCCGCAACCCCGTGGCGCGGAGGCTGAGAAATACGGTGTCGTCGCCCAGGAAACCGTACCCGGCGCGGATCAAGGCGATCGTCAGTGTCGTCTTCCCGGCTCCGGACGCACCGGCGACCAACAGCCCTTTCCCGTTGAGGCTAAGTCCGGCGGCATGGACCATATAGAGGCCGTGCGGCTTCAAGAGTTCCGACAGCAGGATGGTGAAGCATGAATGCGCGAGCAACTGGGGATTGACCCCCGCGGACTCGCGATACCACACCGTTGCTTCCCCGGTTTCGAGGCTGCCCAAGGCTCGGCAGCAGCCGGGGAAGTCGATGGAGATCTGTCGTGACTTCTCGAAATAAAACACCCGTCCTACACCCACTTGAAGCACCTCGCGATTCCGGCCGCGGGGCGGTTGAATGCCCGAGGCAATCGGGGCCTCGGTTGGCTGAAAATGGATCTGCAAGTCCGAGGGCGCGTCCGACCCGGGAGTGGGCAAGTGCCGGAGCCGGCAGGCCAGCGCGGCGAGGATGCCCGCTTCACCGGAGATCGTCAGTTTCAGCCCGTGGAACAGATAGGAATGGGTACGCATGCCGAGGCGGTTAGGCCGTCTCGCTCCGCGGCGAGGGGGAGGCGGGCAGGCTGTAGATGGGGACGACGTACTGGAGCGGATCGCTGTTTTCGAACATCGGTTCTCCGTCCTTCTCCAGCCAGCAGTGGCCGGGGGCCTGCGTCAGTCCCTCCTTGGCCCGTCGGGCGCCGAAGCGGAGGGTCACGTCCACACCCGCCCGCCGCAGAAAATAGTAAAGGGTGAGCCCCCGGGTTAGGCACGTCGAACGAACCAACGGGGCGCCGAGGGTGAGGGCGGATTCCACGTAGCGGAGAATGACCGCCGGGGGCACGCGGTCCCGATCCACTCCGGCCACCGAAGCAATGCGACGCTCCAACAGGCCGTGGAGCGCGGGAAGTCTCAGCCGCATCAGGATGGGCACCGCCGCCGCGAAGACCAAGACTCGCGTGAGGAACCAACCCGCGCTGAGGTTACGGAACTCCCGAAGTGCCCTCCATTTTTTCCGTAATCTCACCATTCGGATATCAGATCCTCTTTGGCCAGATCGCCCAACAATTCCGCCACATCTTGCTCGATCGTGGCCACGGGAGCGTCATACTCCTCGCCGATGATGGTCACGATTTCCCGAACGGTTCGACTGCCATCACAGAGGTCCCAGACGCGTCCGCCCACCTCATCCAGGGAGAAGTACTTCCCGTCGTCGAGATCCAGCAGCACGGCCGTGCCGGCGGCCTCCTGCTTGAGGACCTGCTGGTTGCGCCGCGGACAGGCAGTCATCGGTTTCGGTTTCATCGGTTCCGTGCGGCAGCTTGGGGATGGCTCATAAGCACAACGCGTGGCGAAACGGCGTCAGCGCATCGGGGCCCTTCCCAGCGGTCCGGCCATCGCAGGAGCCCTCAGGGTTAGCCGCAACCAGCCAGTCGTGGAGGAGAATTCCCTGCCGCAAACGCCTCAGTTCCCAGGCCGCTTCGCGACGATGGCGGGGCCAGTGCCACACCGACCGCACGCCCTTGACCAAGAGGTCAACGGCGCGCGTCAAATACCAGTAATCGCGCCGCCTGGCCCCGACCCGCACCCCATGGGTCGCCGCCATATAGGCAGCCAGGTCATTCCGCGAAGGGAAGATCGCCGTCATGAGCACACTCAGTCTCGCTCTGTCCGGTCGGGCAGCGCGCCGCATCGTCCAGGCCCGGAACGGAACCGCGGCCCGCTCGGCCTCGGAAGAGAGGCACAGGTCGGTCTGGCGCACCGCCAACTCCGCCCAGCGTGCCTCGAAGGACTGGGGGCGAAAAGACTCCAGGATAGCCTCGGGAACCTCCGCGGCCATCAGCCTCCGGGCCAGCGACAAGGCCAGGTAAACGCACCGGTCAGCCCCCCATTCCCGGGCGCGTGACTGTGCGGCCGGCCAATCCATTTCGTGCTGGAAACGGTGAACGATCGCCGCGAGGTCGCAGAGCGGCCTCAACCCCAGGTGGAAGGGATCGTTGTCATTCATGGCCGTGTGCAGACACACATGGAGCAGCAGGTCTTCCGGCGACAGCACGCGCGCAGGAACCCCCGCAATGGTCGTTAGGCGGGAGCGATCCCACAAACCGCTGAGGGTGAGCTGGCCGAATTTGAAGGGTTGAGTGATGGTCCAGTGGATCTCGATAGCCGGCCCTGCCGGCGGCCCGAACATCCGGGGTAAATGCCAATGGGTCGCCCTCCAGGCGGCATCCGGTGTCTCCATCTCCCCGAGGTACCCCAACCCGCTCAGCGTGGCGGCCGCCCGCTCCAGATCGTCCACCCCGACCAGCAGATCGATGTCGTTCATCTTGCGCAGGGCTGCCTCGCCATACACCGCCGCGGCCAGGTGGGCCCCCTTCAGGACGATTACGGGAATGGAGGACTGCCGCAACGCCTCGAGGATCCGCGCCAACTCCCGGTAGACCAGCGTATTCCTGGCGCCATTGATAAGATAGGCTTCCCGTAACCGCTGAAGAACCGCCTCGGGAACCACGAAACCAGGCGCCCCGTGGTTCAGTCGCTCATACAGCAGCGGAGTGACCCCGTGGCGTTCAGCCAGGGCAAAGACTTCCGCCCATTCCGACTCGGAAAGCGGCTGGGCTGACGTTTTCGCCGCCGGCTCGGGAGACGCCGCCAAGCACTCCTGCAAAAAGCGATGAGTCATCTTCCGCTCGCGATCCATGGGTCCCGATATTAACTTCGCTATGCCGACTATCCGGTGGACGGACACAAAAACCTCGAGTTCCCTGGGCGCGAGACGCGAGGATCCACCCTTAGCGCCTCAATGATGAACCCATTTCCATGAGGGGTCACTGCCCGCGACGGACTTCAGCACACCAAGGCGCTTGAGGCGCGGTTTCACATAAGCCGCTTTGGCTCGCTTCTGCGGGTGCAATCCCCCGCCGCTGGGTTGAGGTCCCCGCCTCCGGGTGGAGGTGGATGGTTGATGGGTCTTCATACGCGTGTGGTCGAAATCGTTCTCTTCAATGGAATTCCGTAAGTAAAGCGTGGCGGCCTCATGGTGTGGCCAGGCGGAAGAACTGCCCCGCTCCCGTGACGGGCACCGTCACGACCCAGCGCCCGTTCACCCATCCGGGAGCGCCGGGCACACTTAGCCAAGCGCCGCTAGGCGCCAGGCTGGATCGGCTCTGCAACACATAGCCCGAGGCGGAACTTGGCCAGGACAACTGCACGCCCTGGGCCGAGCTCTGGATTTGCAAAGCCACCGGCTGGGCAACAAACATCGGATCGGCCACAGCGGCATCACCGATCGCGATCGTGGCACTGCCGCCAGTGGGCCCCTCGCCGATCAAGACTATCGTGTTGGCGTTCCCCGGCAGCATTGCCGCGCCCACATCCACCGACACGGAGGCACCATCTCTAAGCGGATCCAGAACGTAACTCTTCCCGTTTGCTACAAGGATAAGGTTGGTCAAGCCGGGCGTGCCATTTTGTACCCTGATAAGTCGCTCCATGGACGGCATGCCAGTGAGTGTCTGCTGCGTCTGCCCGCCACTCGCGATCTCGAGCTGTGTGGTCAGCGGGTCCGCACTCGCGGAAAATGTGGCACACATATCCGACACCTGGGCATTGCAAGAACCAGGCTTAGAAGGATCAGTCCGGGATGCAATACATACCACCTTGACGGTCCCCGATGGCAATGGCGTGATCGCGGTATCACTCAGGCCCGTAAAATCCGCCAATAAAGTGTCATCAGCGCCGTAAGCCTGACCTTCCATCGTGCAGTTCTTTAACCTCAACGCCTGAACCGCCCCCAAGCCATACTGATCCTGAAACGTGATGACAATAGCATTAGTAACATAGGTCCAGGGTGGGTTTAACGAAATATCGCCGGCGGCACAGGCGCGAGGGTTAACCTGCATCAGAAACATCGCTTGCTTGGTGTTTAGGTGGGTGCCATAAACAGTATCGTAATTATACTCACCCTCAAAACCGAAACCGTAACCTGATACGTACTGGCTTAACCACCATTCGACCGTCGAACCGTTTTGACCTACAAGCTCGATCCAGTAACGCTTGCCAGCCTTCAGCGTCGGTGGAGTGGTGGGGTAAAAGGGCAAAGTCTGTGGTGAGCCGACGGCGAGTTGAGAGTCCAAACCGGTGCCGATCTGAGCGATTATGCCGCCGGGGCCAGGGCCGTTATTATCCTCCAGAAGGTTGACGGAGAAAGAGCCCCCTGATGCGCCACCTAGATCAAGGACAAGCGCTACGCTGGTCAGGTCCACAGGGGAGGCACCGGTGGTGAAGGAAACAGCCACCGGTAAGTATGGGTCTGCGGTGCCCTGGGCAAAGTCCTGTCCAGTGATGCTATCGAAAATAAACGCAGCCGCCTTCGCCTCCCCCGCCCCCGGCCCGAGGAGGGCTGCAGCCGTTACCAAGGCCGTCATGAAAGGCACGGCTAAACTCCGGTCTTGAGGCGCCTGTGCGCCCGTTCGAGCTAATCTGGATTTCATAAATAACTTCTCAGCACCGACACGGTCAACCCGGTTGTCGGCTTTTCAGTTCGATGTTTCTCTGTGTCTGGTCCCCGTCTTCCGGGGCACCACGTTAGCCACTGCGTTCATGAACGCCTATACCACACCCCACAACCGTCCCCACTTGGCCCCTGTTGGGACCGCCAAATTGGCGACCCCTTTGGCCACATTGTATATAGCATCCGTGCCGCCGGACCTCAAGTAAACAACATTATATATCAATTTTAGCCATGAAAACATTAAAACTTTATAAATACAAATCAAGGAAAAAGCTGAGTGGCCACCCACGCAGGTTACGAATCGCACCCGGGGATCGGGCAAAACGGACGCCCTGCCGATTAGGAAATCGGCGATACAGCAGGTTGAGAAGTTGCGCTACGGGGCAGCCGGCGCGTTAGTGCCTCCCGCCTCAACGGGAACCGCATTGGTCGTTGGGGTGGCGGACTCGCTGGGCAGGTTGAGACGGGTGCGGAGGATCGCGCGGATCTCGGAGGGAGCGCCCTCTTTGGGATCGAGGATGCGGGAACGAACCTCCTGGTCGATCTCGTTGAGGGGCGGGAGGCTGATGGCTTCCTCACGGGTCGAGCCGATCCGGGACATGTAGCTTTCCCGGGCCTTCTTGGCCAGCATCTTGTAGCCGTAAGCATGCTCCTCCTCGCCGTCCACCGCCAGGCTGCGGTAGGAGTTGAAGAGGAGACCTTCGATCACCCCCTTGATGCGATCGCGCGGGGTGTCGTGGATATCCTCCTGGATGCGCGACAGGGCGTAATCGTCCAGGGAGACCTTGCTGGCCAGGGAATCGCGATCGCCATCGATGACGTGGTCGGTGGGGAACTTGGCGGCCATGAAGCGGTACCAGCGGTTGGCGTCGGCAATGCGGTTGTATTCGTAGAGGAAATAGACGGCATCGCGCAGGAAGTTCCGGTAGGCGCGCAGGATATGGTCACGGTTGGGTTTGTCGTCCTCGGCGGCCTGGGCGTAGGCCTCGCTGGTCTTGGGAATGATGTCCAGGTTGGGACCAAACTCGAAGCGTTTGGCGAAGGGATTGGCCACCAGGCGGCCGCGCTGAAAGCTCATCTGCATGCATTGATAAATGACCCGTCGCAAGGTGATAAGGTCGTCGGATTTGACCTTGGAAGGGTTCTCGGAGGCGGCCTTCAGGCCGAGGGCGGCCCAATAGATGGCGTGGGCCTCGGGGAGGCGCCACTCCAGGGGGCCGTAGCGCTCGTTCACCTGCTTCATGAACTCCGGGTCCATCTTGTATTTGTCGCGGAGCAAGGCCGCGCGAGCACGCTGGTCGTCATTGGCCGGGTGGATCAGCTCATCGAGATCGGGGGCGCGGAGCTTGCCGAAGACGGAGGCCATTTCGTTGGCCCAGGCCTGCTTGTAGGTCATGTTGGCGTCATCCATGTTCGCCCCCATCTTGTGCTGGAAGAACCAGGCCAGCTCGCGGTACATCAGCAACTCGTTCTTGTTGTAGCGGAGACCCTCGTCGCGCAACAGTTCGATGCCGCGCTGCACCCAGCGCCAGCGGTCGGAGAAATCCGTAAACTTGACGGAGATGTTGTACGCCATGTTCCAGGCCTGGACGAGCCATACCTGGACGTAGTGGGGTTCGAGCTTGGTGATCCAATCGGCAAGCTGGGACATCTCGAAGTACTTATCGTTGTCCTGGAGGTCCATCGCCCGAATCCACAGAATGTTCGAGATGAGCCCGCGGAAGCCACCCAGGGCAACGGTGGTGAAGGCCAGGACCGGCGGGGCGTTCTCGAGCGGCTCGACGCGCGTGAGTTCGAGCGCGTCGCGGTCGCGGTTCAGCGAATTCTGGATGAACGAGACCCCGAGGAGCAGCCCCACCGCCAGCCCGCCGAGCAAGATTTTCTTCAACGAGCGGTTCACGACGTGCCTTGGGCGGTGGCCATTTCGCGCCGGTTGAATATGAGGATACCGATCAAGCCCACCACGCCGCTGAGGAGCAGGACAATCTGGGTGAACGCCAGGCCAAGCTGGGTCCAGGAGATGCTCCGCCCGGAGCTGAGCGAATCGACCGGCGAGAAATCCTCGGCGAGGTGGATAACCTTCAGGACGGCGCGAAAGGTCGGGATGACGACCAGGTCGAAAATCGAGAACCCGCGCTGGCCGGTCTCGGCGTTATAACCGGTGATCGTGCCTTCCTCGACCGCGCCGGCCATGGTGCCGCTGGAGAGGACGATCCCGAGCAGGCCGAGGCTGAAAAAGGCGGCCACCGGGAAGGAAAGGAAGCTGGCGGAGGCCAGCCCGACGGTGGCGAGCAGCGCCATCCAGCAGAGGATGATGCCGAGGCCGCGAATGAAATTGGCCGCGAACCCGCCCTGGCGGTAAAGGACCTCGACCCCATCATCCAGCGGGAACAGCAAGGCGGTTTCGTTGGGATTCCCGCAGGTGATCGTCAGCACCCCATTGTCATCGAACAGGTCCGGGGGAATCTCGAACTCGTGGAAGGTGTCCGCCGACATGCTCTTGACCGGGCTCTGCCAGAGCTGGGTTTTCTTGGGGATGCCGGCCCGAAAGAACCCGTAATAGGTGGCGGAGGGGGACAGATCGGCGACGTTGAACTTGACGCGGAGGAAGAGGGGCTGGCCGCGGAGGGAGCGGCTCGCGCTGCCGAGTTGGATTTCCCACGGGCGAGACGAGTAGCCGGGGAGCACGACCTGCAAACCGGCCTTGACCTGTTCGCGGATGGCCTTATGCACTTCCTCGATCTCGGGCTTGGTCGCGCCCTGGTGTTTGGGCAGCCACGCCCGGAACAACTCTTCGGTGCGGGTCTGGATGTCTTTGTCGAAGCTGCGCTCGCGGGCGGACCCCCGGGCCACCAGGACTTCGTTCTGGAGGACCTTTTGCTGGGCGGGGGGCAGTTTGGTCGCTCGCCACTCCAGCAACCCAAACACACAAGCCCCCGACAACCCGAGCAAAGCGGCATCCAGCGAAACGATGCCAAGCCATTTCCCGAGCCAGATCTGCCAACGGGCCACGGGTTTGACGACCACCATCTGCATCTGGCATTCCTCGATATCGCGGGCCAGTGTGCCGCAGGCCAGCCAGAGCGTCGAGAGCCCCAGAAGCACACTGATGGTGCCCAAAGTGTAAGTGAGGAGGATCTGGGTAAAACCGCGCGCAGTGCCATCGTCCTTGATGAGCAGCGGCAACCCCACCACCGACAACAACAACAATACGGCCACGACGATAAAGAGCCGGAAACGGAAGGCGGCTCTCCAGGTCAACAGGGCGATGGCCAGCAGGGGTTGCATGCGAAAACGGATCAGGGCTTGGGCTTTCCGAGCAGGGAGGCGAGTTTTTCGTCCGCCTGCTTGAATTGAGCGGCTTGGGCCTCGGCTGCGGCAGGCGCGCTGGAAGCGGGGACGGACGCGGCCGGAGCCGGAGCCCGGGTGAGGTTATCCAGGCGTTCCTGGTGGGCCGGTTGCGCGGGTGCGGGGCTGGCGCGCACCGGCTCCGGCGCAGCAGTAGCCTGCGGCTGAGCCAGGCGCTCGAGGATCTTGTCGGACGGCAGCTTGGCCTCGGCCTCACCGCGCAGGTAAGCGGCCACCTGTGCGCCCGAGGTGGCGCCCGAGGTTTCCGCCGCGGCTTGCCGCGCGTGCTGCACGACCCCCAGGAAATAGCTTTCGAGGTTCTGGGTGGGGGTATCAACCTGGATCTTGTCCTCGACGACGTCGTGACGAATGACCTGCAGCACGCGCTCCATGGTCTCGCGCGAAAGCGCCGGCGTGGTAATGCGAATCGAGTCGGGGGTCGCGAGCAAGGCCCCCAGGCTGCCCATCGCTTGAATCTTCCCGCCATAGTAAATCACCACCCGGTCGCACACATCCTCGACATCGGCGAGGAGGTGGCTGCTCAGGATGACGGTCTTGCCGCGGCGGGCCAAGGCCAGGATGAGGTCTTTGACCTCACGGCAGCCGATGGGATCCAGCCCCGAGGTCGGCTCGTCCAGGATAATGAGGTCCGGGTCGTTGATGAGGGCCTGGGCCAGACCAATCCGGCGTTGCATGCCCTTGGAAAACTCACCGACCGCCCGCAATTGGGTTTGGCTCAAGCCCACCATCTCGAGCAATTGCTCGGCCCGGTTGGCACGGTCGCGGCTGGGCAACTCGAACAGATTCCCGAAAAAATCAAGCGTCTCGCGGGAGTTCAGGTAGCGGTAGAGATAGGATTCCTCGGGCAGGTAGCCGATCCGGGCTTTGGTGGCGACATGGCGCGGAGAATGGCCGAACACCTCGATGTGTCCCTTGGTGGCATGGAGCAACCCCAGGATGAGCTTGACCGTCGTGGACTTGCCGGAACCGTTGGGCCCCAGCAGGCCAAAGACCTCCCCCTGACGGACCTCGAAATCAACCTTATCAACCGCCCGGGCCTTGGGACGGCCCCAAAAGTCTTTGAACACCTTGGTCAGCCCGCGCACCGAGACGACGACCTCGGGGTTGGCGGCTTTGGCGGCGGGGGCGGCGGGGATGGATTCGGTCAGCGGCATAGGTCACACGGCCGGGGCCAGGGCGGGTTTAGGGGTCGGCGGGCCGGACGAGCCGGCGGCAGGCTGGGCGGGCGCGGGGTGATAGTGCTCGAGTTCTTCGCCCTTCCGGACCAGGCGCGCGCTGTTGAAGACGACGATCAGCGAACCGGCGGTGTGCATCGCGGCGGCAACGACCGGGGGCACCTGGCCGAGCGCGGAGAAGGTCATGCCGCCGATGATGAAGGCGACGCCAAACAGAAAATTCTGGTTGATCACCGTCCGAGTGCTGCGGGAGAGCTTGACCAGGAACGGCAACCGGCGCAGGTCGTTATTCATCAGGGCGATGGTGGCGCTGTGGATGGCCACCTCGCTCCCGGCGGCGCCCATTGCGATGCCGATATCCCCCGCGGCCAGGGCCGGGGCGTCGTTGACCCCATCCCCCACCACGGCGACGACATAGCCCTTGGCCCGGACCGCGCGAACGAAATCCACCTTGTTCTGCGGCAAACACTCGCCTTTGGCCTCCTCACAGCCAATTTCGGCGGCAACCCGGAGGACGACGGGCTGGCGATCGCCGGAGACCATGGCGATGCGGCGCACGCCGTTGGCTTTCAACTCATCGAGCGATTCCCGGGCCTCGCGCCGGGTTTGGTCCTGCAGCCCCACCCAGCCGACGCATTGGCCGTCGCGGGCCACGAAGATCAGGCTCCAGCCCTCGGTCTCGTTGAGATCCACCTGGTTGGTGAAGTCGCCGGCGACTCCGTTGTCTCGCAGCCATTGGCTGCGGCCGACCAGGACCGCCGCTCCGTTGACCTGCGCCTTGATCCCGCGTCCGGCGGTCTCGGTGAAATCCTTCGGCTCGACCAGCGGGACCCCGGCCTCGGCGGCAAGCTGGGCCAAGGCCTTGGCAGTCGGGTGGTTGCTGTACTTTTCAGCCGAGGCGGCCAGGCGGAGCAGTTCCGCGGGTTTGGTGTCCCCCAGCGGCGCCAGCCGGCTCACCGCCAGCTCGCCGGTGGTGAGCGTACCGGTCTTGTCGAAAATAAACGCGTTGATTTTGGCGGCCAGTTCGATGTCCGCCACATTCTTGATCAGAATGCCGAGGCGGGCGGCGGCGGAAAGGGCGGCCACCATGGCGGTGGGTGTGGCCAGGATGAAAGCGCAGGGACAACTGAAGATGAGCACGGAAATAACGTTGTTGAGCCCGTGTTCCTTGCCCGTGAAAGCCCAGACCAGCGCGGCGATGACCAGCACCAGCGGGGTATAGAAACCCATGTACTGGTCCACAATGGTCATGATGGGCAGCTTGGTTTTCTCGGCGGCGAGAATCAACTCCCGCACGCGCCCGAGCGTGGTATCCGTTCCCGCCCGAGTGACCTTGATTTCCAGCACGCCCGTCAGGTTCTGGGTTCCCGCAAAGACCTCGTCCCCGGGCTTCTTGTCGGCGGGGAGCGATTCGCCCGTGATGGTGGCCTGGTTGAACGAACCCTGACCGGTGAGAATGACGCCGTCGGCCGCCACGTTGTCCCCGGGCCGGATGCGAATGACGTCGCCAATCGCCAGTTCCGCCGCGGAGACCTCCTCCTCGCCCTGCTTGGTGAGGCGTCGGGCTTTCGTGGGAGTCAGGCGGATGAGCGACTCGATCGAGGCGCGCGCACCCTCGGCGGTGCGAGTCTCGATAATCTCGCCCATGAGCATGAAGAAGGCGACAATGCCGGCGGTCTTGTAATCGGCGGAGGCAAAGGCGGCCAGCACCGCGATGGCCACCAACTCGTTGATGCTCAGGATGCCGCGGTAGACATCTTTGACGGCCGTCCAGACAATGGGATAGCCGAGCAAAACGGCGCCGGCAAAGGCGCTGGCGCTGGCGATGGTCTGGCCTTGATCAAACGCCCAGTCCACAATGAAGGCGTTGGCGACCAAGACCACGCCGGAGAGGGTCTGCCACAAGCGCACCGGGGCATGCTCGTGATCGTGCCCACAGGACGGGCACGAGGCGTCGTGCTCGTGTCCGTGCTCGTGATCGTGCTGGCGGCTCAGGATAGAGGTTTGCATGGCATTCTTGGGGCAAAGACTAGCATCAAATCAGGGTTTGGTCTCGGAGGTTTTGGGCTTGAGGGGCTCGCGATTGAGCATCAGCCGGAGTTCCTTCTGGCTGCCATCCGTGCTTTCAGTGACGAAGATCTTGTCCTGGACATTGGTCATCACGCGGCCGAGGGTCTCGGTGAGGCGTTGCTGGACAAAGAGACTGGAATTATCGTTGTACTTCGGCAGGAGCTCCTCGAATTGGTGGGCGCGGCCGGCGATTTCCTTGACGAAGCGGGCGCGATCGGCCTCGGCCAGATTCGTGCGCGACGAGGCGTCCGCGGCGGCCTTGTAGAGGATCTGGTTTTCATACCCGTGAACCTCCTGGATCAACTTGGTGCGCTTGACCTCGGCATTCACCACCGCGTCGAAGTCATCCTGCAGTTGGCGCGGGGCCCGGCTGCGCTCCACCACGCAATCTTCCACCGTAACCCCCAAGTCCTGTTGCCGCAGCACTTCCGTCGCCAGGCGCCGGAGCGTTTCCTTGAAGGAGATGACATCCCGCGTCAGGATGTCGTCCACCTTGAACCGCGCGGCCGTGGAAATCAGGGTCGTGTCCAGCACCTGTTGCACCGTGTTGGAGGCGTTAGCAAAGCTGAAGACGTAGCGCACGGGGTCGCTGATACGGTAGGTCAGCGTGGCCCGGACGTGGACAATATTGGTATCGGCGGTGAGGAGATAGCCGTCGACCAACGGATTAAGAGGCGTACCGAAGGGGATCTTCATCTCCGTGGGCAGCGACTCTTCCATCGGGCTGGTCAGGTACCAACCGATGGTGGAGCGGACTTGCTGGAGGCCGGAAATAGAGACGATCACGGATTCATCGATGGGATACGGGAGGGACCATTGGAGTCCCGGGCCGAGCAGGGCTTTGCCACCCTGCTGGGTAGGCCGCCCGAAACGGAGAATAATAGCCTGCTGCTGGGGGCCCACCGTAAAGAAACCGGAGGCGAGGAACACCACCACCAGGATGGCCATGACGAACTTGACGATGACAAAACTGCTGCGCAGCGCCTCGGCGAGGGCTTGCGATCCGGCGTCCACCGGCGTGTCCGGCGGCGGGGACGGAGGCGAAGCGGGGCGCTGGCTTAGCGGTTGAAGGGGTTCGTCCATAACTTCGAGGTTCGATTGACGCGAGTGGGAGACGCGGGCTGGGGTTATCGGCTCGGGTTTAGGAGGTTGGTGGACACGCCCCGCAGAATGTCGAACGGCGGCGTGTGCTGGTCAAAAATGAGAATCGAATGGTCTTTGAGCGAATTCTCGAGCGCGTTCAGCGTGAAGATGAAGTTGGCCAACTCGGGGTTCTTTTTGAACGAGGCGAGGGACTCGGCCGCCTGGGCCTCGCCCTTGGCGCGAATCTCGATCGCCTCGCTCTCGGCCTGCGACAGCATGTCGGCCGCGCGCCGCTCGGCGTCGGACCGGATAATCTGGGCCTCTTTTTCACCGTCATTCTCCGACTTACCCGCGAGGACCTTGCGCTCAGCCTGCATGCGCTCGAGCACGGCCTTGCTCACGCTCTCGGGCAGTTGGAGGCGCTTGAGCCCCAGGAAGCGGACTTCGAGCCCCCAATTATTCGAGCTGACCTCGGACTGGATGGCGCGCAGGATCTCTTCCTCGATGTGGGCCAGATTGGTGCCGTGATCATTAACCGAGATGAAATCGGACAGCGAGTGTTTGCCGACGATGGCGCTCTTGATGTTGCCCAGGCGCTCGTCCAGTTTGCGTTCGGCCTCACCGATGGGGTTGGCACTGCCCGCAAACTTCGGGAGGAAGGCGGTGGCATTGGTGATGCGCCAACCGACATAAACCGACGTCAGCACGTTAAAGCCCTCGCGGGTCTGGCCTTCGGTAACGCGGTCCTCGAAGTTCTGGGTGCGCTGGTCAAACTTATAGACCCGCTGAATCGGGCGGGGCCATTTGGCGTTGATGCCCGGTTCCGTGATCAGGCGGACCGGGTTGCCGAAGGTGGTGACGACGGCAACTTCCGATTGACGAACCTGGAAGGTGAACAACAGGAAGCCGAAGATGACGAGGATCAGGACTCCAATGAACAGGCTGAAGGGATTGCGTTTCATGACAAGTGAAAATGGATTGGGAAATTACTTGGTGGTTTTAGGCGCCGGCACGTCAATGTCCCCGAGGATATCGCGGCGGACCTTGTCCTCGAGGTCGAAGATGAGCACGTCGTGGGTATTGGTGGTGAGCATCACGTATTTGCGGGCGTTGGCGGTGGCGCGGATGAAGGTCTGGAGGTAGGCGCGTTTGGCATAGACCGAAGGAGCGGCCAGGAAAGCCGGTATTTGGTTGGTGAACAAGGACGCCTGGGCGCGCGCCCCGGCCTCCCGCGCGACCCGATCCGACCGCGCCAGGTTCAGCAGGGTGACGGCCTGGGCCGTCGCCAGGGCGTTGGTGCGGATTTCCTCGGCCCGGGCGGCCAGGATCTTCGCTTGGCGCGTTTGCGTCGCTGCGATGACCTTTTCATAATCGTCGGCCACCTTGACCGGCGGGTGAAGGTCCTGAAGGCCAACCACCAGAATGCTCACTCCCAGCCCCCGTTCATCCGCCGCGGCCTGGATGTTCGCCGCCAGGGTTTTCGACGCCTCCATGCGGCCGAAGGACATCAGTTCGTTCATGTCCGCGCCCCCGCAATAGCGCACCACTTCGCGCGTGGCGACGTCCTTGAGGAGGGACAGCGAGTCTTCGTTGTGGTACACCCAGGCCACCAGGTTGGTGATCTGAAACTCGATCGGGATGCTGCCGGTGACGAAGCTGACGGGCGGCACCCGTTTGGCCTCGGCCTGGTTCGTCGCCTCGAGGCCTCCGAGAGCGGGCTCCCGGTTGGCCACCAGGAAATTATCTTCCTTGGTGTGCGCCTTGGTCCAGATCACGACCGTTTCCTCGCCTTTGCCCTCTTCAGGAGTGAATCCCACCTCGATGGTTTGGATCTGCTCCGTACGCTCGATATAGACCTTATCGATGGGCCACGGGAACTTGGCGTGAACGCCGGGGTTGAGCGGGCTGCGGCCTTCGACCGGTTTGCCCCAGCGCTCCAGCAGGCCCTGTTCACCGGCCTCGATGAAGACGAAACAGGTGGAGAGCACCAGGGCGGCCCCCTGGAGCAGGAGGAGCCATTTGAGGGCGCGCTCGAAGAAAAGCCGGTAAAACCAGGTTTCGGAAACCTTGAAGCCGAACTGGTAATCGAGCGCTTGCGCGGCCGTAGTGATCAGGCCCTCGGGCTGGCTGAGCAGCCCCACGAGCCGGCTATCATAGACCGGCCGCTCCACCTTGCCCTTAAGCCGCGGGCGATAGATTTCGAGGACGAGCGCAACCAGGCTCTCGGCCGCGATCAGCGCCAGGAGCGCACACAGCCCAAAGGCGAGCCCGGAATCCACTTTCGGCGTGCCCCCCCAGAGGAAGAAGCACATATCGATAGCCACCGCGGCACAGAGAAAGGCATCCAGGAGCAGGTGGCTGGCGCCCGGTCGCAGCAGCCGATGGTTCTGAATTCGAGCGAAAGTGGCGGAGAAGCGGCCCAGGATGAACAAAATCAAGGCAAACGTGCCAAACAGCGCCAGGGTGGCGCCGGGGCTTTGGATCGAAACCACCGTGGTGGATTTCCACAACCAGCGCCAGATATACCAAGCCCCACCGGCCTGGAGGAGGAACAGCAGGACGGCAAAACCGGGGACAAAAAACCGCTCGAACATCTCGCGGGCGCGCTGGGCGGGAAACACCTCGGAGTCTTTGGCATCGAACATCGCGGTGCCGCTGTGGCTCTTGGCCAGTTCTTCCAATTCGAGCCGCTCGAGGCGCTCGTTTTCCTCCAACCGCATCTGGAACCAGCTCACCAGGGCCACCAGCAGGCCCAGGCCGAGAAACAGGGAGGCGACCTCCCCGGCCAGCGTGCCGCTACCGCGCGCGACCGCGAACCCGGCGACGCCCACGATCAGCAGCGCCAGGAAATTGACCAGTCCGTTTTTCTGTGTGCTACGTTCCATTATCTTGTTTGGTTCAGTTGGCCCGCGTCGTTCGCCTCACCAGGGAGGCGTCAAACGGGCATTTAACTTAGCTCGCGTTCCTCGAACAGGAGGACCGCCAGGATGAGCGCCGCGCCGACATAGGCCGCGGCATAGGCAAACGCCTTGCCCACATAACCCCAGAGAAAGGTGTTCTTTCCCGCTTCCAGGGCGTCCGCGAGCCAGAAAAGCTGCCAATTGGGGGTCACGGTGTAAAGCACCGAGGCCCACCAGGATCCTCCCATGCCAGCCTGCGCCATCCGCGCCTTGTCACCGGGACTCAGCCGAAGGCGTTCGGCGGGTTCAATCTTCCCGTCTCGATTCTCGTCGTATTTATCCGCCATCTGCTTGAGCAGGGCCTTCTGCGGCCCGTTCCAACGCCCGCTGTTGGACTCTTCTTTGAGGTCGTAACGCCAGACCGGGTCGGCCCGGCGTCCGAAAATATAATCCGACATGATCCCGACCAGGAAGAGGGCCGAGCAGACCGCCAGCGTGGGAATCATGTCCAGTCGCGTCGAGCAGGCCAAAGCCAGCCCCGCGAGCATCCAAATGGCGAAGAGGATCAGCACCGCCGCCGGGACCATCTGCCAATCCACCCCCGTCGCGAAAGCCTGGGCCTTTCCCGACTTGTCGAAAAAGCTGATCACCACGAACGCCACCGAGGCCATCACCAGGAGGCAGAATACGGCATCCGACACAAACGGCCGGCGCAGGAAGAAATTGCTGAAACCGCCCAGCAGGTAGGCCAACACCAGCCCACCCACGAAGGTACCGAGGGCGAACAGGTCGGTCGAGCCGTAGGCATCGAACGCCATGCGGCTGGCCAGGAGCGCGGCCACCAGGTTGATATAGGTCAGCAACCCGAGCGCGACCGCCAGCCCCACGTACTTGGCCACCACAAATTGCGCCCGGCCCACCGGCTTGGAAAGCACCGCCAACGCGGTGCCGCTTCGGATTTCCCGGGCCAGGGAGGCCGAAGCGCTCAGCACGGCCCCGAACAACCCCGCCAGCAACATGACCGCCAGCGTGCTGTTCTTGACCAGCTTGGGCTCGTCCCCGAACGCAAAGTAATACGGCGTCGCCAGGAAGATCTCAAACACCGCGGAACTGGTCATCAGCAGCAGGAATACCGGCTGCCGAACCAGTTCCATAAAAGCGTTCGTGGCTATGGTGATGAACTGCCGCATTGGTCTAGTTAGTCAGAATGGACACTCTAACCACCCGAGGGTGAATTGCAATCTGTTTATTCATCGATCCCGTCTCTGGGTCTCTGCATCGTCACCCAATATGCCATGCGCGCGCACTTCTGAAAATGTGCGTTTGGCGGCACACCCAACCGATCGGGGTGGGGGCAGCTCGCCCCCAGGGCACTCCCCAGCCTGCCAGCATCAGGCGGAGTGCCCCCCTTTTACCGAGTCACGCGAAACTTGATGATTTCCGAAACCAAAAACCTTAGAGTCCCCCCGTGATGTTGGACCTAACCGACGGTGCCAGGCCGGCACGCTCACGAGCGTGTTCCCACGGCGCCCACTCCCGATCGCCCCATACCGGGCCCGGCGCGACAACCAGAACCGTTGAGCCAGGATGATTGCGCTCTGGCACTTCCCACTGCTCTTCGCCACCGGCCTGGTCGCCGGCTTTGTCGACTCCATTGCCGGTGGCGGGGGGCTCGTCACCATGCCCGTCCTGCTCAACCTCGGCCTTCCCCCCCAACTCGCCCTCGGCACAAACAAACTCCAGGCCACCTGCGGCTCCGGCAGCGCCGCCTGGCACTATGCTCAAGCCAAAACCGTCCCCCTCCGGGACTGTGTCACCGGCTTCATCCTCTGTTTCATCGGCGCCGCCCTGGGCACCCTGGCGGTCCAGCAACTTGACCCCCTCCTCCTCAAACGAGCCATCCCGGTCCTACTCCTGGCCGTCGGCCTCTATACCCTCTTCAAACCCCAATTGGGCGCCCACGACCTCCACCCACGCTTGCCCCGGGTCGCCTTCGACCTCATCTTCGGGCTCGGGCTTGGTTTCTACGACGGTTTTTTCGGCCCCGGGACCGGGACCTTCTGGACGATGGCGTTCATGCTCGGGCTGGGGTTTAACCTGACCCGTGCCACCGGCTACAGCAAGGTGATGAATTTCGCCAGCAACCTAAGTTCCCTGGCCTTCTTCCTCATCGGTCACCAGGTCCTCTTCGCCTCAGGGCTCACCATGGGGGTGGGCCAACTGCTGGGCGCCCGGATTGGCTCGCAGATGGTGATCACCCGGGGCACCCAGTTCATCCGCCCCGTCTTCCTTTCCGTGGTCCTCGCCATCACCCTCAAGGTGCTGTGGGACGCTTATTTCAAGGCGAACTGAGCGCCACCAAGCCTGCTTATGAGAATATTCCCCGCATGAACGCGCAGTTCGCCTGGTAACTTTCGAGCATCGGTTTGCCCGGCGGCACGGCGCCCTCAATCTGGATCCAGCCCGAATACCCAATATCATCCATCGCCAGGCGCACTTTCTTGAAGTCCACGCCCCCCTGCCCCAACAGCTTGCCGTTTTCCTTGGCGTGGAATTCGCAGATGCGCTTGCCCAGCTTCCGAATCTCCTGGTAGATGTCGTAGCCCTTGTCGTGCGAGTTGCAGCAATCGTAATAGACTTTCACGGCGTCCGAACCGACACGGTCCAGGATGTCGATATGCTGGTCGGCGCTGAGCCAGCTCTCGATGCCCAGGATCACCCCCGCCTGCTCGGCCTTGGGCGCCACCGCCTTAAGCCGCTTAACCACCTCGTCCGTGCCGGCCTTGTCCCCGATCAAGTCGTCGTTGCCAAAGAAAGCCAGCAACACCACCCGCACCCCGAGGGCGCGGCACGCATCAATGCTGCCGCTCACCCATTCCACGGTGCGCGGATCGCTCTTGTAGGGGATGCTATTCAGCTCACCGATCGCCAACGACGAAACCTCCAGCCCAACCTTCTTCGCGGCCGCCTTGTATTCGTCTTGCACTGCGGCCTGCCTCAAGCGCATGTCGTTTTGCGCCGTCCCCAAACTCACCTGGACGCCATCCAACCCGATCTCTTTTGCCACCGCGAACGCCCCCGGATCGCCCATCTTGCCGATGGACCAATCGCACGCGCCAATACGAAACCGCCGCTGGCCTTGGCTCAGCGCCGTGCTGACACCGGTCGCCAACGTCGCCGCCCCCACCGCCGCCCGCGCCGACAGCGCCATCATCTCGCGCCGACTCATCGAGTTGAATTTCGAGTGCTTCATAATCAGTTGATTTGAAATTTGACTTGCTGGAGTTCAAAACT
>Ga0316227_1001495_pt1 | contig 24903 bp, 15 predicted proteins | sample TBH18019metaG_FD_206012 | JGI IMG/M metagenome (GOLD analysis project Ga0316227, IMG submission 206012) | Freshwater microbial communities from Trout Bog Lake, Wisconsin, USA - TBH18019 | ecosystem: Environmental > Aquatic > Freshwater > Lake > Hypolimnion/Profundal zone | place: USA: Wisconsin... | reverse complement strand
AAGACCCACGCGGGGACCTTATTTAGTGACCAAACTGAGGGATTACGAGTTGAAGCTATACGCTTCGAGCGAATATCTGAACGCAAACCCGCCCATTCATACGCGCAATGACTTAGACAAACAAATCTTTATTAGCTACGTTGATGACCTCTTGTTTAGCAAGGAGCTCAGCTACCTCGACGAGATTTGCAAACCAAAACAAATTGCTTTTCGTAGCACCAGCATTCAATCCCAACTCCAGGCAGCATGTTCCGGGCTTGGAGTAGCCATCTTGCCAAGCTTTATGGTCACGCCAGAGAGCGGGCTAAAAGTCATTCTCCCCAAAGAGGTCCGAGTCATTCGTAGCTTCTGGATGATCATGCCCAATGAATACAAAAAGATAGAAAGAATGATGCTCGTCTGGGACTCCATTAAGCGAGAGGCCTCCCTATAACAACAAAAAGCCCGACGCGAAGGCCGGGCTTTTTGGTATTGCAGATTAAGAAAGCTTAATCTTGAGCATAAATATCTACATCTTTAGTTTCACGAATAAAGAGTGTGCCAATCACTAAAGTCATGGCTGCAATAATGATGGGATACCAAAGGCCATAGTAAATATTGCCATTCTGGGCCACCAATGCAAAGGAGATGGTTGGCAACAGACCACCAAACCAACCATTACCAATATGGTATGGCAAGGACATGGAGGTGTAGCGAATGCGGGTTGGGAACATCTCAACGAGCATTGCTGCAATAGGGCCATAGCTCATGGTAGCCAAAATAACCAAGATTGCCAGCAAGACAACTACCATCACACTGTTCATCTGACTAGGATCTGCTTTGGCTGGGTAACCAGCAGCATTCAAGTCATCGCGGATAGCCTTTTTAAATGCTGCGTCTTTTGCCTTTAATTCATCTGGCGCCAGACCTTTTGCATCATAGCTTTCAATCTCTTGCTCACCAATCTTCACTTTAGCTACCGTACCTGCCGGAGCAGCAATGGTGGTATAGCTCGCAGAGTTAGAAGCCATCACCTGCTTGGCAATATCGCAAGAGCTCGTGAATTTAGATGTGCCAGTAGGGTTGAACTGGAAGGTACACTCAGCCGGATCCGCAGTAATCGTTGCAGGCGAAGTAGCCATAGCTGTTTCTAGTGCAGGATTAGCATAGTGGGTCAAATTATTAAACAAGGAAACCGGTGTATTAGGCAGATACAAAATGATCGCCAATAACAAGCCACCCATGATGACTGGCTTTCTACCGATCTTATCTGAAAGCGAACCGAATACAACGAAAAAGGGCGTACCAATCACCAAGGCAGCTGCCATTAGTAGATTCGCTGTCTTGCCATCAACCTTTAATACTTGAGTTAGATAGAACAAGGCATAGAACTGACCGGTATACCAAATCACCGCCTGACCAGCTACCAAACCGAAGAGGGCGAGGAGCACCACTTTCATATTCTTCCATTGACCAAATGATTCGGTCAATGGCGCTTTGGACAATTTGCCTTCTGCCTTCATTTTCTTGAAAGCAGGCGATTCATTCATGGATAAGCGAATCCAAACAGAAACGCCAAGCAACACAATTGACACAATAAATGGAACACGCCAGCCCCAAACATCAAAAGATGAGCCGGTCAATTCCCGTGTAAACAAAATAACAAGCAAGGAGAGAAAAAGACCGGCAGTTGCTGTCATCTGAATCCAAGACGTATAAGCACCACGCTTACCTTGTGGGGAGTGCTCAGCAACATAGGTAGCCGCACCACCATACTCACCACCTAAGGCCAAACCTTGAAGCATGCGCAAAGAGATCAAAATCACTGGGGCAGCAACACCAATAGCAGCATAGTTAGGCAGGCAACCCACCACAAAGGTAGATCCACCCATAATCAAAATGGTCACCAAGAAGGTGTGCTTGCGACCAATCAGATCACCCAAGCGACCGAATACCAAGGCCCCAAAAGGACGAACAATAAAACCGGCTGCAAATGCTAAGAGGGCAAAAATAAATGCCGACCCAGCGTCTAAGCCCGAGAAGAATTGTTTGGCAATAATTGCCGCCAGTGAACCATAAAGAAAAAAGTCATACCACTCAAAAACCGTACCTAATGAAGAAGCAAAGATAACCTTGCGCTCTTCTGCGGTCATTGGGGCTGCTTTGATTGCTGTTGACATCAGTAGCTCCTATCTTATTTTTATTAAAAATATAAACAACGGCCCAATTATGTATGCAAATAAATTCAATTTCACACATAGTAGGGAAAACCTTAGGAATTCAACACAGGGTATTCCCGAAGATTTATCTTTTTAGTAAAGCACTTACACTCAAACACGAAAATTACTATTTGTTATTTGAATCATTGAGATTGAGAGCATGTATGTCCTATAAAGAATTTCATCAAGCATCGATTGAAAATCCCACAGCCTTTTGGGCCGAACAGGCTAAGTTGATTGATTGGCATCAATCTTATGACCAAGTGTTGGATTATTCCAACCCCCCATTTGCGAAATGGTTTAAAGGAGGCCTAACCAATCTCTGCCATAACGCCGTAGATCGCCATCTTGCACAACGCAAAGATCAAGTGGCGCTGATAGCGGTATCCACTGAAACCGACCAAGAGCGCACCTACACCTATCAAGAATTGCATACAGAAGTTAATCGCATGGCGGCGATTCTGAAGGCCAATGGCGTACATCAGGGTGATCGCGTCTTAATTTATATGCCCATGATTGCTGAGGCGGTATTTGCGATGTTGGCATGCGCTCGCCTGGGGGCCATTCACTCAGTAGTCTTCGGAGGATTTGCCTCCCATAGTTTGGCTACACGGATTGATGATGCTGAACCCGTTGTGATCGTCACCGCAGAAGCTGGTATGCGCGCTGGAAAAATCGTTCCCTACAAACCACTTCTAGATGAGGCTATTGAGTTAGCAAAATATAAGCCCAAGAAAGTGCTTATTGTGAACCGGGGTTTGACCCCATTCAACAGTATTACAGGACGCGACCTAGATTACGCTACAGAATATCAACAGCATCTACATGAGCAAATTCCAGTGGAATGGGTGGATGCGACCCACCCATCTTATATTTTGTATACCTCGGGAACTACTGGAAAACCAAAGGGCATTCAGCGAGATACCGGAGGCTCTGCAGTTGCTTTGGCAGCCTCAATGAAATACATCTTTTGCGCCAACCCAGGTGAAACCATGTTTACTGCATCCGATGTAGGCTGGGCCGTAGGTCATAGCTACACAGTCTATGGACCACTCATTCATGGTATGGCCACTATCTTGTATGAAGGCACCCCGCTGCGTCCAGATGCTGGTATTTGGTGGCGCCTGGTAGAGAAATACCGAGTGACCGTGATGTTTACAGCGCCGACCGCTATTCGCGTTCTCAAAAAACAAGACCCGGCATATCTCAGTAAATATGACTTATCGTCATTGCGCCTCCTCTTTTTGGCTGGGGAACCACTAGATGAGCCGACTGCCAGCTGGATTCATGATGGCATTCAAAAACCGATTGTTGATAATTACTGGCAGACAGAAACTGGTTGGCCCATGATGGCTATTCAGCGAGGGGTTGAGGTCATGCCCCATAAATTTGGCTCTCCCGGTGTTCCTGTATTTGGCTACAACCTTAAGCTGCTAGATGAAAATACTGGCGAAGAATTAGGTCCAGATAAAAAAGGGGTCGTGGTGATTGAAGGGCCATTGCCACCAGGATGCATGCAAACTGTATGGGGTGATGACAAGCGCTTTGTGAGCACTTACTGGCAAACCGTTCCAGGAAAATTGACCTATTCGACCTTTGACTGGGGCATTAAAGATAAAGATGGGTATTTCTTCATCCTCGGCCGCACTGATGACGTCATTAATGTCGCCGGTCACCGTCTTGGCACTCGCGAAATTGAAGAATGTCTTTCTAGCCATCCCAATGTTGCTGAGGTGGCTGTCGTTGGCATTGAAGACCAACTCAAAGGTCAGGTTCCAATTGGCTTTGTCATCACCAAGGATGGCTCCAACGCTCCGGAGATTGAGCTAGAGTTAATGAAGATTGTGGACTCTAAGCTAGGAGCGTTGGCACGCCCAGCAAAAATTTACATTGTTAATTTATTACCCAAAACACGCTCAGGAAAAATTGTGCGTCGCGCACTTCAAGCCATCTCCGAAGGGCGAGATCCCGGGGATATTAGCACCATGGAAGATAAAACCGTACTAGATCAAATTCAAGACGTGATCAAGCGCAAGCAGTAACGATATGGATGTCAACTTTTAGGTTGGCATCCGTCCATCATTCCCTGGCAATGGCCTTCATGGTTGCGTCATATCCCATGCGCTGCAGCTTGCGAATGGTTACTTCTGAGAAATCATAATCTTTGGAGTGCACTTCGTCTTCCCCAGGGTTACGAAGAATGCGAGTAATTTTCATGGGCAACTCATCTGCTACCAACTGAATGTAGCCTGGTCGATGTTTAATTTGATTCACTTTCTCTGGCGGCATCTCACTCAACATTTCATCTACCAAAGACTGAAAACTGCGAATCATGTCTTTGGTCCGCAAGTCCGTCCGAATACGCTCTGAATATAGAATTTCATCGCGACGAGACATCACATCCAATAAATTATCTGGTAACGAGGCGCGCTCACCCGGAAATAAATCAATAATATAAACTCGCTTGCCCTCTGAGCCGCAGCGGTCAATGACGCGTTCTAAGGGTGAGTTACTAACAATTCCACCATCCCAGTAATGTCTACCATCGATCGTAGTCCAGGGAAATGCTGGAGGAAGACTGCCGCTAGCCATAATGTGTTCAGGACCTAAATCCCTCTCATAGCTATCAAAGATAACCAATTCGCTAGTCTCAATATCAACCGCACTAATTAATAAGCGAATAGGGCTGGATTTTAATTTCCTGAAATCCACATACTTTTCCAGCAACTTTTTCATGGGCGCAGTGTCATACAGATTGGTCCACTGACTTGGCATTTGATTGAGGCCAGCAAAAGGCATCAGCCACCGAGGCTGAAAAAAGTTTGGCACCCCAAAGGTTGCTATTTGATTGCACGCCTGTAACTGCCTCAAGGATTCGCTGGCTGCAGGAGGTGTAGAGACCATTAATTCCGCCCAGAAGGCCTCAAGTGCTTCCGCTGGATTGTGTGGATTGCCTGCAATGATGGCGCCATTAAATGCACCGATCGATACACCCGCCACAATATTCGGAAGAATAGATGCTTCCGTCAAGGCATGAATTGCCCCGCACTCAAATGCACCAAAAGCACCGCCGCCTTGCAATATAAATATATTTTGCGTTGGAATATGAGAAAGAGAAAAATGTGGATCACCTAGCTTTGATTTGACTTCCCCAAGATTGACCTTGTGCTTGATCAATGCCTCCATCACCTTCGTCTCTTCAGATGGTCTGCCCAGGGAAAAGAGCGCTACCGGAATATCATTGCGCAAGAAAAATAATGCAAATGAGCCAGATTCTAATGATCCCCGACTAATGCGCTCACAAGGCTCTTGTTCCAAACCTAGTAGATTAAAACTAATATGAAAGACATCGCTATAAAAGTATGGGACCTCTTCATAGGCCACTTTTTTGCCCAACATGTTTTTTGCGGCGACTCGCCCCTGCTTTATGGCGTTATCCCAATGCTGAATCCGCTGCCTACACCCAAAAATGGGGTCATAAAAATTCGCTACATCGCCAGCCGCAAATATATTGGCACGATTGCTTTGCAGAAATTGATCAACCAATACGCCATCATCGAACTTGATGCCACTTCCCTCTAAGAAGCCGACATCAGGGACCACTCCGGCCCCAACAATCACCATCTCGCAGGGATAGCGTTTTCCTTGGGCCGTGAGGACTTCCTGAACTTTATTGTTTCCCGCGAATTGCGTTGGGCTGTCATGTGTAACCACCTGAACGCCATGTCGCTTGAATAAGTCTACGAAATAATTCGAGACCTCCGGGATCTTCAATTGACTCAGCAAAGTTTCACGCTCAATCAACGTTACCCGAACCCCTTTCTGAGAAAGTGATGCCGCAACCTCCAGGCCAATAAAACTTCCACCCACTACCACAACGGAGAGATCTTTTGTTAACCCTGCATGAATGGACTCAACATCGGAAAAGGAATGGAGATAATGAATTCCTTCGAGATCAGATCCGGGCACATTCAATGCTACCGGCTTAGACCCAGATGCAATCAGTAATTTTTTATACCGTATAGTATTTTCTGCATCAATTTCAATTAAATGCTTACTGCTATCAATGCTTTTAACTGGAGAATGAAGCAAAACCGTGATATCAAGACTATCAAATAGACTTGCATCCAAGATATAACGCGGTTGAGGCGCATCCTCGCCCTGTAAACTTCTTTTTGATAATGGCGGCCGCTGATATGGATACCTCTCTTCATTCGACACAATCGCAATTGACCCTTTGGCACCCTCATTGCGGAGGGATTCCGCAGCAGTTGTCCCCGCCAAACCGCCGCCAATAATCACATAGTCAAAATTACGTATTGTCATAAATAGCAGAAATAGATTCCGATAGCCTTTTTCTCAAATCAACGATCACCAAAAGAGTAGTCGCAACACTACTGCAGCCCATCTTACCCCACCCATATGACCGATTTAGTCAATGCATGCCTACAAAATGTGCATTCCAAAATAAAACCCCCGGATTATTTGCCGGGGGTTTATCAATATCAAATAACAAAGACCTACTGCATCAATTCTTCAACTCCGCAGCGCTTGTCTGAGGAGAATCCCATGAACCTCCAAGGGCCTTAATCAGACCCACGGTGGAAGTAAATTGACTACCCTTAATTTGCGACTGGGCCCGAATGCCGGTTAACTGGTTTTGTTGAACCAACGCCAATGCCAATGCATTATCCAACCCGGCTTGATACCGAATATAAGAAAGCTCATAAGCGCGATTCAAATTAGCAAGCGATTTATCTTGATTCACTCTTGCTAATTTGAGCTGCTGCACATTCCCAAGCGCATCTTGAGCATCCTGTATTCCAGACAATACTGTTTGCTTGTAATTAGCCAATGCCAAAGCATAGCCAGCGTTCGCATAATCCACACCAGAACTAATTCGGCCACCATCAAAGATGGTTTGCGCAGCAGACAAGCCAAACGACCAGATCAAGGATGGCACCGCAAATAAGGTCGGAATACTATTCGATTGATAACCCACATATGTGGGTGCCAAGGTCAGCATCGGAAAATACGCTGCTTTAGCGACGCCAATTTGCGCATTTGCAGCTGCCATAGCTCTTTCTGCCGATGCAATATCGGGACGACGCTGCAAAAGCGCGCTGGGCACAGTGACCGGTATCGTTGGGAGAGTATCCGGCAACCTACCTGCCGCCAAATGAAATCCGGCGGCAGGTATGCCTGCCAAGGTGGCTACCAAATCCTCTAACTCATTGCGTTGGGCGCGCAATTGCTCAATTTGCGCTTTGGTAGATTCAGTAAGCGCCGCTTGTTGCACCATATCCACCTCACTAGAGGCACCCAAATCATGGCGTTTAGTAATCAAACTCAACACCTTCTCTTGCAATCCAATGAAATCGTTTAAAGCCCTAATTTCCTCATCGAGTTGCCGCATTCTGAAATATGCTTGAGCTAGCTGACCCGTCAATATCAACTGGGTATTTTCCTTGTCGGCAGCAGCTTGCTGAACCGTATCACCAGCAGATTCCACACTGCGGCGTATTTGCCCAATCCAGTCAAATTCATAGCTAGCTGAAACGTAGGGCGTAAAGTTATTCTGAATCGTTGAAGAGTTTGGAACGTTGTAGTTACTTAAGGGGCGATTGGCGGAGATTCTTTGATTATCAGCCACAGCTCCCGCTTGCACTGTTGGCATGAATGCAGCAAATTGAACGCCGTATTGCGCTTTTGCCTGATCTAACTTGGCAACCGATGCCTGCAAAGTGGGATTATTTGCTAAGCACTTCGCCTCTAGCTCATCTAACTCTTTATCCCCAAAGATGGTCCACCAATCTTTTTTTGGGATTGCATCCTGGGGATTGCTGGGCGCCCACACAATCGCATCGGCACCCTTTGTTGATTTCCAGTTATCTGGCAAATCCACCTTTGGCCGCACATAATCAGGCCCGATTGGTGAACATGCCGAAATTACCAAAGAGAGTACGCAAACTAATAAGCAACCGTATTTCATTTTTTATCCTGAGCAACAGGCTTTGCAGCATCAGCCGCCTTCACCGCAGGAGTGATGGCTACTTTTTGACCATTTGCGATGGAATCAATTGGATTCACAATCACCTGATCACCCGGCTCCAAGCCGCCCACAATCTCAACCGTACGCCCATAATCAACCCCCAGGGCGACCGTCTTTCTCAATACTTGCCCGCCCTGAACAACAGCCACCTGCGTACCGACCGAGCCAAATATCAAGGTATTAGTAGGTAATATCAAGCGCCCCTGACTATCTAGTGATAGGGATGTCTCAACGTAAGCCCCGGGCAATAAGAATTGCTGATCATCGGGTATTTCAATATCCACTTGCAAGGTGCGCGTTGCCACATCAATGGCGCCCGCTGTATGAACAATCTTCCCTTTAACAACTTTGTCTGGCGCTTCAGGCTTGAATACCTTGACTTCTTGCCCTATTGAAACGGCATCCGCACGGGTTTGGGGAATGTACACGTAAACATGAAGGTGTTTCGTTTGTGAAACACCAAACAAAGCCTGCGCGCTACCGCCATTGCCTGAATTCACCAAATCACCAACATTCACATTGCGACGTGAAACAAAACCATCAAACGGAGCAATAATTTTTCCAAACTTGAGTAATTCTTTGGTTCTTTGTAGATTGGCGCGCGACTGTTTATACGCGCTCGTCTTTTCATCCAACTCTTGTTGAGAAACGGCATCTTCTTGACGCAATTTTGTCCAACGTTGATATGCAGTCTTAGCAAGATTAAATGTAGCAACTGCTTCATCAACCTGCTTATTAACTTCCGGTGTTTCTAGAATGGCCAGAACATCACCCTTTTTAACAGGCGCTCCAATATCCTTGAACCACTCCTTCACGTAACCAGGCGTACGCGCATACACCAAGGTTTCGTTATAACTTTCCACCGTGCTTGGCAGGGTTAAATGGGCATCCGCCGTACCTCCTGATGCCTGAACCACAAGCACATGCATCACATTATTCTCGGCAGACCGCTCTTCCAGCTCGTGATTGGTAATAAAGTGCATGATCACCACCCGCAACAATCCGAGCGCCAGAATTGCTGCAACCACAATTAACACTTTGCGAGCCAATTGCAATACGCGCTTACGCTTTTCTAGATCATGCTCTGGACCATGAAGATCCGAGGTGGGCAATCCGCGATTCCCGTGACGATCGTCTGTCATTCTGTGAAATTCCTTTCATCCTTACGCAATGCAATCCAACGATGGAGTGCTCCAAACAGCACCGGAACAAATAACACGGTAGAAACCGTGGCAAATAAAAGACCCCCGATTACAGCGCGACCTAATGGCGCATTCTGCTCAGATCCCTCACCGAAACCAATCGCCATTGGAATCATGCCGATAATCATTGCTAATGCAGTCATCAGCACTGGGCGTAAACGGGTAGATCCAGCTTCTAATGCTGCCGATAGGGCAGGCAAGCCTTCTTGCATTCGCTGACGTGCAAATGACACCACCAAAATACTATTAGCCGTGGCGACCCCCATGGTCATAATTGCCCCTGTTAAAGCGGGCACACTCAAATTAGTACCCGTTAATAACAACATCCATGCAATTCCTGCAAGCGCAGCAGGAAGGGCTGTAATGATAATAAAGGGGTCAAGCCAGGACTGAAAGTTCACAACAATTAATAAGTAAACCAAAATCATTGCACCCAAAATACCAAGCCCCAGCCCCATATATGAGGAGTGCATAGTATCTACCTGACCACGCAACACCACTTTTGTTCCCGGCGGCAAATCTGCTTGAGCTTCATCGATTACTTTTTGCACTGCATTGGCAACCGATCCCAAATCCTTGCCTCGTACGTTAGCAAAAATATTAATCGCCGGCTGAATATCAAAACGATCAACAACGCTAAATTGAGTGGCCGGAGTTAAGTCGACTAAATTCCCTAAAATTTGGTTTGGCGCTTTAGCGCCTGTGCCGTTCATATTGGGAGCGCTATTGCTTGCACCCCCTACTGGCAAGCCCATCAAATCATCAATAGAACTAATTCGGTATTGCGGAGCTTGAACACTCAAGTTATACACAATATCGTTCCCAGGGTTAAGCCAAAAGGATGGGGACGTTTGGGAATTTCCGGAAAGAGGTAGTAATAAGTTTTGAGCTACATCCATAGGATTTAATCCCATACCCTGAATCTTCGGACGATTCATGGTTAATTTCAAAGCGGGTCCATTGAGGCGTTCCTGTATATGCACATCTGCCGCCCCCGGGATGCTCGTAATTTTTTCAATCAACTTCCCAGCAAACTGCTCACTCGCCTCGTAGTTTCTACCAACGATCTGCACATCAATCGAGGCAGGCTTACCGAAATTCAAAATTTGTGTCACTACATCTGCCGGCTGAACATAGAATTCAACCCCTGGAAAATTCTTACGCAAGCGCGGTAATAATTGCTCAATGTAATAGTCACTAGGTTTATGATCTTCGCTCAAGGAAATCAACACATCTGCATCAATTGTGCCAATTGTTCCAGAGTTGCTATAAGACAAATTAATACCGCTATATGGCAAACCAATGTTATCTAGAATCGAGCCCATTTGATCTGGCGGAATTACCTCGCGAATCACCCCTTCAACCTTATCAACAATGAGGGCAGTGTTTTCAATGCGAGTGCCACTGGGTGCCCGTACATGCAACTTAATTTGACCCGTATCAATCTGCGGGAAGAGATCACGCCCCAGAATAAAAAAGATGCCACAAGACAAAAGGCAGAATCCCAAGAAATATTGCATGAACTTTTTACGATGAGTTAGCAAAAAACTCAATAACAAAACATACCCAGCTCTAAATTGTTCAAAATACCAATTGAAACGGTGATGTACATGATGAATCCAAGCGGTAAATGCATTGGTTTTTTCTTGGTGGCCCATCATCATCAAAGCCAAGGTTGGCACTAATGTTCTGGAGAGGATATAGGATGCCAGCATGGCAAAAACTACGGCCTCCGCCAAGGGCACAAAGAGGTAACGTGCCACGCCACCTAAAAAGAACATTGGGACAAACACAATACAAATACACAAAGTCGACACAAATGCCGGAATGGCAATCTCTCCTGCGCCATCCAAAATAGCGTTATAGAGATCGGTACCCATGTGCAAATGACGCTCAATATTTTCAATCGTCACGGTAGCATCATCCACCAAAATACCCACCGCTAGGGCTAGACCCCCCAAGGTCATGATATTGATGGTTTCGCCAATGGCATGCAGCACAATAATCGAAGAGAAAATCGATAGCGGAATAGAGATGGCAATCATGGTGGTAATTCGCCAATTCCCCAAAAACAACAGCAACATCAAAGCAGTTAACACCGCAGCAATTAAGGCCTCATGAATCACCCCGTTAACAGCCGCTTTCACAAAGATAGATTGATCCATCAAATAATTGGCATCAATACCTTTAGGAGCAATCTCCAGAACTGAAGGCAATTTTTCCTTGATGCCCTTCACCACATCTAAAGTCGAAGCGCCACCATTCTTCAACACTGAAATGAGCACTCCACGCACACCATTCTGTCGAACGATATTGGTTTGGGGATTAAACCCGTCTCGCACGTGAGCAACATCTCTTAAAAAGACGGTTGCTCCATTTTGAGTTTTTACAGGAATAGCATTCAATCCCTCAATGGAATTGGGTGAACCATTCAAGGCCACCGTATATTCCGTATCACCAATCTTTGCCGTTCCAGAAGGAAGAATTAAATTCTCTGCATTCACTGCATTGATGATGTCTGTTGACGAGAGGCCTTTGGCCAATAAAGCATTGGGATCTAAATCAACCGAGACAACCCGCATCTTTCCGCCATATGGGTAGGGGATTGCAGCACCCGGAATCGTCACCAAGGGCGGTCGCACCACATTCATTGCGGTATCAAATAACTCCTGATCGGACAATGCCTTGCTCGACATACCAATCTGAATAACCGGCACGCTTGAAGCCGTATATTTAATAATCAATGGAGAGAGCGTTCCTGGCGGAAAGTTGCGCAACAACGCCTGGGAAATCGAAACAACCTGAGAAATGGCCATTTCAATATTCACATTCGGCTGAAAATAAATCTTCACAACACTAATGCCAGGCAGTGTTTGCGACTCAATATGCTCAATATCATTAACTGTAGTAGTTAAACTTTTCTCATCAATCTGCGTAATGCGTGATGCCATCTCCTGAGCAGATAAGCCGTTATAACTCCAGATCACACTAATGACAGGAATATTAATATCCGGCAATACGTCGACTGGCGTCCTCATAATAGCCAAAGGCGTTGCAAAGAGGATGACAATTGCCATCACAATAAAGGTGTAAGGGCGCGTTAGCGCTAAACGAACAATCCACATTTAAGCTTTGCCCCAGGCGATCTTTTTCTTCATATTCTTTGCTTGATTTATTAAATAGACTCGGCAGCCTGGCAAATTAATTCTAATAAACTAGCTGCTGCTGCCAATTCTTTTTTATTCACCTTATGCAGTAACTGCAAACGCAAGCGGTCAGCCTCTTTTTTAATTTTGGTATACAGCGCTTTTCCCTCTTTGGTCAGCAAAATAAATTTAACTCTACGATCCAATTCTGAAGGCTGCCGGAGCACCAAGCCGTGTTTCACTAATCGATCAATCATTGGCACCATGCTTGGCGGCTCAACCCCAACTCGCTTAGCCAATTCAATTTGTGAAAGAGGTTCGTCTGCACGCGCAATCAATGCAATCGTTAGCCACCCAGCCTGACCAACCCCCAGATCCTTAAGGCGACGATCTAAGGCCTGCTTATACGCACGCGCGGAATTGTGGAGGGCGGTTGAAAATCGTTCTTCTACAGAAAGCACGGGAAGTTAGCTCTTCTAATGGTTAGAACTCTATTTAATAGTGCATCTTAATACTATTTTGGCGTTTTTGCATAATGCCGATGAAATGGATGCATCCCGAGGGGGTAATGGCCACCCCCCTGGGTATTGCACCATCATCCCGTAGGAAAGGGCTATCGCAAAGAAAGCGGGGGGCTCTTCAAAAAATACACAAACTCAGACGCCCCACCGATCATGCCTATGAGTGGACTGTTATTTTTCCCGCCGCTGCTCTAGCACGCTCCAAGGCATTGGGACCACTAGCCAGAGCCACTGCCATGCGACGATATGGCCGAGTAGTAGGCTTGCCAAAAATGCGCACATCAACCCCTTGTTCGCTTAAGGCATCTTCAACACCAGTAAAACTAGGGGCCGTCCCATCCTTTGAAGCCAATACGACTGCACTCGCGCCCTCAACGCATTCAATGGAAGGAATGGGCAGACCAAGAATTGCCCTTGCATGCAGATCAAATTCACTCAAATTCTGACTAATTAAAGTTACCATCCCGGTATCATGCGGTCGAGGGCTGAGTTCACTAAAAATTACCTCGTGTTTGGTAACAAAAAATTCGACCCCAAAAATACCGGCCCCGCCTAAATCGGCAGTCACCTTTCGAGCCATCTCTTGCGCAGCCTTAAGATAATCGGCTTTCATAGCTTGGGGTTGCCAGCTGTATTGATAATCACCGCGCTCTTGCACATGACCAATTGGCTCACAGAAGAGTGTTTCACCATTGCGCTGACGAACAGTTAATAAAGTAATCTCAAAATCAAATTGAATAAACTCTTCAACAATGACTTTTTTTCGGTCGCCACGCATCCCAAGACAGGCATAATCCCAGCTTGCCTGAATATCTGCCTCGGTTTTAGCAACGCTTTGACCTTTGCCAGATGAGCTCATCACCGGCTTAATCACCACTGGAAAGCCAATCGTTTTGGCATGTTCCAATAATTCTTCGGCTGACTCCGCATAACTAAATTTAGCGGTTCGCACACCAAGCCCTACCGCTACATCACGAATTCTGTCGCGATTCATGGTGAGGTTAGCTGCTCGCGCACTTGGAATAACTTCAAAACCCTCTTTCTCAACTTCTAGCAATACCTCAGTACGAATTGCCTCAATTTCTGGGACGATTAAATCTGGCTGAAATTTCTGGATAGCAGAACGTAACGCCTCCTCGTCCAGCATACTAAAAACAGCACACTCATCAGCAACCTGCATGGCTGGAGCGCCTTGATAACTATCGCAAGCAATGACATAGCAGCCTAAGCGCTTGGCACTAATCACAAATTCTTTCCCTAATTCACCAGAACCCAATAAGAGGATTTTTTTCATACCAAAACCTTTTAAATACGATTGAATAAATATTAATAACCAGCCACAGTCTGTGACGGTTAAATATGCGTAATAACATCCTCTGCGGGCAAACGGGATTTAGGAAGAATTGCATTGAAATCATCACCACTACGATAACCCAAAGAGACAATCAGAACGCTCGCAAAACCCTGCTCACTCAAACCCAACTCTTCATCCAAAACCTTGGTATCAATACCTTCCATCGAGCACGCATCAATTTCTAAGTAGGCAGCACCAAGAAGAAGCATGCCAAAGGCGAGATACAGCTGCTTGTTTGCCCAGATTTCTGCATCCCGATATTGATTCTTGTGGGCGTCAACATAAAAACTGCGCGACTTCTGTTGTCCTGCTTTGGCTTCTGGCGTTGGAAAACGACCATCGCGATCCTCTTGCTCTAAAATCGCCGCAAGGTGCTTGTCGTTTAAATCTTTCCGAATGCAAAATACAATTACATGGGAAGCGTTGCGAATTTTTGGCTCGTTATAAGAATACATGCCATGTGCGGCTTTCGCAATTCGCGCCCTACCCTCTTGCGTGCCAGCAACAACAAAATGCCAAGGCTGAGAATTAACGGATGATGGGGCATAGCGTAATAGCGTTTCGAGCTGAGCTATTTTTTCATCAGCAATCTTACGGGTGGGGTCAAATGCTTTAGTGGTATAGCGGGTCTTAACAAGATCAGAGAGGTTCATACACAACTTTCTTTAGTGGAAAACAACACTTTTCATCAATACTGCAATGCTTTTTCTACCCGCTACTTTAATGCAGACTATTTGCCAATTAGGAAATTCATATTGGAGTGCATGACGTCCGGCCCACCATATCAAATGCTTACTTGGTTTCGCCCCTTGTTTTTTGCTCGATACATGGCCTGATCGCAACCTTGATAGCATTTCTTCAAAACTTCGGAGACCGTGGCCGTTTTACATGCGCCAGGATCAAAAACTGCAATTCCGACACTAATCGTAATACGCACCTGCTGATTGAAAGTCTCTACAAAAACCTTGTCCTGAACACACTTTCGTAAGCGCTCACCCACCTCTAAAGCCTGGGTTTGATTTGTTTCCGGCAGTACAACCAGAAACTCCTCTCCCCCAACCCTCCCTAAAATATCAATAGCCCGCAGCTCATCTTGGCAGGATTTCACTAAATTAACCAAAACCGCATCACCAATAGGATGCCCATATCGATCATTCACATCTTTGAAATGATCGATATCGAGCATTAAAAATGCAAGCTCTTTTTTTGTTCGAAAACTTCTCTCAATTTCTACCTGGGCTCTTGAAAATGTTTCAAGTCGACTAATGGCATAGGTTAGGGAATCGGTCTTAGAACACTGATCCAAGACAAAATTTTTATGCTCAAGTTCAATCAATAATGATCGAAATTGCAGCATTCCGAGCAAGAGAAGCAGTGAAATAGGGGCCGCCAGCCAGGCATCCAAAATACCGACATCCCCGCCATTCAGAATTTGATACAAAGGAACTGCGCGTCTCCCAATCATCAACGTTAGGCCCAATGCTAAAAATCCGCAAGCCAAACGATAAGCCCTAGCCCTTAAAAATAAATGGAGGGCATAGCCAGCAGCCAGCAGCTGACAAAGCAAAGAGAAAGAAAATAAGCAGATCTTAAAAAACATGATTAGCCTGCTTCAATAAGCGCTTTTAATCCGCCCTCACGATTTAATAGCCGAAATGCTGCATCAACAACCTTGGCATCGAGCTTGATGCCAGCCTCAGCACGGACCTCATTCATAGCCGCATCTAAGCCACGCGCAGGCCGATAAGGTCGATGGGTTGCCATTGCCTCAATGGTATCGGCCACCGCCAAAATACGTGATTGAGGACAAATTTGATCTCCTTTTAGACCTCGGGGATAACCACTACCATCCAGACGCTCGTGATGTTGGCGAACCATTTCGGCTATCGGCCACGGGAACGGTATATCTTTCAAAATTTGGTAACCTGCCTCCACATGCTCCTGCACCATCTTCATCTCTAATTCGGTTAGACGTGAGGGTTTTGTCAGGATCTCAGCAGGAACTGCCATCTTGCCGATGTCATGTACCATTCCCGCCATATATAGAGCCTGCACATCCTCTTCTGGCCAACCCATCTCACGCGCAATTGCCATTGAAATAGCAGCCACTCGCCTCTGATGACCGGCCGTATATGGGTCACGCCATTCCATGGTTTTAGACATTGCCTCAATCGTCGCGCGTAAGCTACTCGCTAAGCGCTCTTGCGTTAACACTCTCTCATGGACTTGATCATCTAGCCTCTCTTGACGCTCGATTGAGCGCAATCCAAAACCAATTTCCTGCGCCAAACTTTCAAAGAGTTGAATTTCTGACTTGCCAAAAGCATTGGGAACTTTTGAGTAGACCAATAAACACCCAAATGGGTGGTTTGCATTGCCGTCGGTAATCGGACAACCAATTGCAGAGCGAATGCCAAATTTACGCGCCCTTTCACGCCAAGAAGTAAATCCCGTATCACTTTCCGAATCCTCAACCACACTAGATTGACCACTTCGTATACACGATCCTCCAGGTCCTAAGCCAGTAATATTCTGCTCGGACCAGCTAACAACAATGCCCTCAATATAAGCAAGCGCAGAACCTGCGCCACCCATCACCGAAACCGTCTTTTCAGCGTCATCTCGCGCCTTACCAACCCAAGCAAGAACATAGGGACCTTGCGCAGCAATTGCATTACAAACTTCGGCAATTAATAAATCCGTAGAGTCCGCCCTGGCTAACGCAGCAGCTGCTTCTGAGAGAGCAGATAAAGCCCACCCCCTTTTCTCGAGCTCCTGTCTTATAGCTGCATGTGAAGGATTGCGTTGGTCTTTGATTTCAGCATTCATCTTTCCATTATGGATCCAAAAAATGCTCCTATGCAAATTGGGAAAAACTAAGGTTTTCCCCTTAGATGCAAGAAATTTAAATGGTTCTTGCCCGATTCAAGACATATAATTTAAGTTATTGTTTTTCAATATTATTTTGCAGCACGCTAGCAGTCCAGGCAACCATTTAGCCCGCACTCAACACCACACTAGTCAGCCCTCTACTTATGCTCAAAATTCTGATTATTTGTGGGACACGCCCTGAGATCATCAAGCTAGCCCCCGTCTATCATCGCCTTAAAAATACCAGTTGGGCAAACCCAATTTGGTTGCATACAGGTCAACATGATGAGATGGCAAAAAATATTCTCGAGTGCTTTGCCATCACGCCAGATATTACTCTTCAGAGGGAAGGTGCAAGTCTTTCAGAATTCTCAATCAATTTAAGGGCTCAGATTGATCGAATCCTTGAGCAAGACAACTGGGATTTAACGATCATCCAAGGCGACACTGAAAGTGCCTTTATAGGGGCCTTATCCTCCTTCTACCAGCGAGTTCCGATTGCGCATATTGAAGCAGGCTTGCGAACTTACGACCTCAACCGCCCCTTCCCCGAGGAAGGTTTGCGACAAATGATCACCAGAATTGCCACTTTTAATTTTGCTCCCACCAACAGTGCTGCAGATGCCCTATTAAAAGAGGGCATTTCACCCGCTAGGATTTGCGTTACTGGAAACACCGTGATTGATGCACAACAATGGATCATCCACCATCACCACATCATCCCGCATAAAACAGATAGAAAACAACTTCTGATCACTCTGCACCGGCGAGAAAACTGGGGCATTGAAATTGAACATGCTTGCCTAGCTATACGAGACATTGCAAATAGCTACCCAAACATTCACACACTCTTCCCGGTTCACCTTAATCCCACCGTGAATGAGCCTATTCACCAGCTATTGTCAGGCATTCCCAACATTCACCTACTGCCCCCCTTAGGGTATCTAGAGATGCAACAAGCTATCGCAGATTCTTGGTTAATTCTGACTGACTCAGGCGGCATTCAAGAGGAGGCGCCAACTTTTTCAGTACCCGTACTAGTGTTACGAACTGAAACAGAACGTCCTGAAGCAATAAATGCAGGCTGCGCAAAAATAATCGGCACCTCTCCAGAAAAAATTACAGGGATGATTCACTCATTGCTAGCGAATGATGGACTCTATAAAACCATGCAAGCCACCCAAAATCCATTTGGCGATGGCAAAGCCAGCGAACGAATAGTCCAATTTATTCATTCGCAAGTCCCTGAATACAAAGAGCACTAAAAACATGGTAGAAAACGCTCAATTTTGGGTTGTAGATTGCATCTCTATCTATCTATTTTTCCTTAAATACATTGCCATCGTTGTTGCGCTCATTATTTTTATCAGCAGTATTGATGATGTATTCATCGATATTAGCTATTGGATTCGGCGAGTGTGGCGAAGCCAAACGATTTATAAAAAGAATCACTACTTAGAGTACGGCGCCTTGAATGGGCCCCCAGAAAAACCTTTGGCCATCATGATCCCAGCGTGGCATGAAACCGGAGTCATAGGGAAAATGGCAGAGTTGGCTGCCACCACCTTGGAATATGAAAATTATCACGTCTTTGTTGGAACCTACCCCAATGATTCGGCAACACAAAGCGATGTCGATAGAGCATGCGCAATTTTTCCCAATGTGCATAAAGTGGTTTGCGCAAGGCCAGGACCAACCAGCAAAGCCGACTGCTTAAATAATATTTTGGACGCAATCTTGCAATTTGAGAAGCAAACTCATTTAGAGTTTGCTGGATTTATCTTGCACGATGCTGAAGATGTTATCTCCAGCATGGAACTCAAACTATTTAATTATCTCGTTCCTAAAAATGACTTGATTCAAGTCCCCGTCTACCCATTTGAGCGCAAGTGGACAAACTTCACTAGCATGCATTACCTCGATGAATTCACGGAAGTACACAGTAAAGATATTCCCATACGCGAAGCTCTAGCCGGCCAAGTTCCTAGTGCAGGGGTGGGTACTTGCTTTAGCAGAAAAGCCATCTCCATTCTCCTGGCGGATGGCGATGGCATTGCCTTTGATGCGCAAAGCCTGACTGAAGACTATGACATTGGTATCCGACTTAAAGAAAAGGGGTTAAAAGAAATTTTTGTTCGCTTTCCCGTCCTCAAATCAGAAACGAACGAAGACGCCAAAGACAAACCTTTTGCACAAAGCATTCGCGAATCAAATGTTATCTGCGTGCGAGAGTATTTCCCCGACACCATTGAAGCGGCCGTAAGACAAAAATCTAGATGGATCACGGGGATCGTATATCAAGGCTACAAAACCCATCATTGGAGTAAAAATTGGGTTTTAAACTATTTTTTATGGAGAGATAGAAAGGGAGCGCTTACCAATTTCGTTAGTTTTGCGGCCACCCTCATCCTGATTCAACTCACTGCACTTTGGCTCTATCAAAATCTATGGCCCAATGCATACCATTTCTTGTCAGTCTTTTCAGACGACACATTCCTAGTCATAATTTTATGGATTAATTTCTTCCTCATGCTCAATCGCATGTTCCAGCGGGTATTTTTTGTCACCGCATATTATGGTTTGGGTGAAGGTCTGCTGTCGCTGCCTCGTCTATTCTGGGGAAATTACATCAATTTTTTAGCCAATTGGCATGCCATTAAAACCATCATTAAAAATGGTGACCCACATCGAGTGTCATGGGATAAAACCATGCACGACTTTCCTTCAATTGGCGTAGAAAATCGTGAACGCCATATGCTTGGACAAATTCTGATTCAACAAGGCGTGATTACAGAAGCGCAACTAGAAGCAGCCCTGATTCATAAGGAAAAAGGACTCAAGATTGGTGGGTGGCTTATTTATCAGGGAAACATCACCCCCAAGCAATTGGCTACCGCTCTCGCTAGCCAAGCGGGAATAACCACTGAATCGATTGATTCATACGCCATTCCGGAAGCCATAATTCGCTTACTACCTAAATCACTAGCGTTGCATTATGCAGCCCTTCCTATTCGCCAAGAAGCAGGGAAATTGGTACTAGCCTCTGAATCCAATATTGACCCAGTCTCCCTCGCTGCCATTTCTCGGAAATTAAATACACCCATTAAAACTATATTGGCCCAACACGGCGAGGTCACAGTAGGCTTACGCCATTGGTACACCAATATGGAGGGCGATGACCCTAGAAAATTGCTGGATGAAGCCGTTCAATCTGGTCAAATCTCACAAACAGAATCTAAAAATATTTGGAATTTTTATGTATCCCGTCAATTCTTATTTGCTGAGATATTAATGTCTCTCGGCCGTATTGATGCGACAGCGTTAAACGCACTCTTATTGCAACATGAAAGCTCCCCAGATAATTTAGGAAAGTTTCTTGTGGACAATAAGATTGTTTCAGAAGCCACATTAAATGAGGCTCTAGACCTCCAAAAACAACTTCAGCCTGATATGGCAGAGTTACTGGCGAAGAGAGCATAAGATTGGATCTAAGAACGCCATTTCTAGCGCTATTAGGGGTGCTATGTCTTCAAAACCTGGCCTCAGCCACAAGCGCGGGGGAGAATATCAACACTCTCCAAGAATTTGTCATCTACCCGCATGTAGAAAAGGGGTTGGATGCTATTGCAGCTAGGCACTTTAATCAAGCAATCGATGAGTTTAAGCAAGCACGCTCGTGGGCACCAAAAAATCCTGATACTGCTATTTACCTAGCAAATGCCTACACTTTAAATGAGCAGTATGAATTGGCGGTGCAAGTCCTATCCATTCAAGATCGATACACACCCCATCAGCCAGAAGTGACTGAACTGTTACAGCACGCAAAAGAGGCTCAGTCCCACCAACTCCTCTTACAAGCTCAGTCTCTACCCCAACCCTCCAGCACGCTTGAAAATATTCTCAGAAATAACCATCCGCCTTTTGGTAACGCCTATGACGAATATGGCTGGATTAATTTACTGGCCAGCACCTTTATCAATCAACCCGACATCGTACTAGCCTATCACCCTCGCTACCCATCAAATCAAATCCATCAAACCGAACTCGTACTCGAAAATGCCCTCATGGTCGGCAATCATGCTTTTGCACAAACATACTTAAAGAATGTTTTAAATGAGTTTGGTCAAAACCCCGAATTTCTCGAGCAACTAAGCTATCAGCTGGCTTCCAGTGGGGGCGAGCAAGAGTCTATTCAAGTTTTACTATATGGCTACCCTTATAACGATGCTCATCCGAGCTTACAAAAAAAATTAATGCGCAATTTGGTGGTCATGATTGGAAAATATCCCAACCTGATCGACTCTGATGCACTACATACACTTGCTAAACCTCTTGATGCTCCGGACTTAAGAGCAATACAAGCACATTTATTTGCCGAGCTCAAGAATTGCCCTGCCGTACGAACGCTATTAAATGACTACTCCAGCCAGTACACCGATGCGGAGTGGCGGCTGCTAGGTGACTGCTATCAAGAAAGTGCTCCTGGGTTATCGGCACATGCCTTTCGGCAGGCAATGATCCTGAATCCAAGCATCAACAACAAACGAAGTTATGCCTATCAAGCCTTTGCCGCAAAAGACTTTGATCAAGCACTGGAGACATGGAAATCCATTCCCGTTGATCACTTATCAAATACAGGCCTGGAGAGTGCAGCATTAAGCTCAATCTCTGCTAAACAAACGCTACCGGCTTCCGCATGGCTTGAACTTTATGATACCCACGACGGCCCGAAAAATGCCCTATATTGGTGGCTCAGGGCACAGCTTGAAATCCCGAATAACCCTCAATTAGCGGCTAATTTTCTGAATCAAGCAATCGCTATGCAACCTACTGTTGACTACTATACGCAACTAGCTTCTATCCAGGAAAGCATGAAGCAAAGTCAACAAGCCGTTACCTCACTCGAGATGGCGCTAAAGCTTGACCCATCCAATAGCAATACCCAAGCCTCACTAGGCTATGCTTATTATCAAAATGGTGATTTTCAACAAGCGCGCACTTTATTGCTGTCAGCCTACAAAACACATCCCGATGATCCTCATCTTATTCAACAATTAGCTTATGTCGATCAACGATTGGGTTTCAATACAGATGCCGAACGGTTTTCGGAATTAGCAATTGATGATTACAACCGCGCAGACACAAGTGGAGATAATCCGGATATAGATAACAGTCGTTTTGGCATGCAAAGAATGCATGAAGATCTATCTCGTCGTTGGACATTCTCTGTAGATGCGACTGGCGGCAACCAAGTCACCACCCTTCCTTACGCCGGACAACCAGGCCTTTCTTCTAGAAGCTATTCGCAAGCAGAAGCTGCCTATCGACTGGGAGATCCGGCTATCGATGATGGAAAAACAATATCCGCTTATTCCCGAATTTTTGCTGGCAGTGGAACCTTAAACACCTCAATTCCACTCTATGCGCCAATGATAGCCGGCGGCTTACGCTGGAAGCCCTTTACCGATCAAACCATCAATTTAGCAATTGAAGAGCAAACGCCACTTGACCACACCGCAGGCAACCAAACTACGGCCATGCTCAGAGCAAGCGCATCTTTTTTTAATAATGGCATATATAGCGATGATTGGCACCCTAGTGGCCCTGGTTGGATGGCGCAAAATTTGTACTTAGATGCAGCCCATTACATGAGCACTGGCATCACCTCACTTACCTCGGACTATCGCATTAGCTATCACGATAAAATTGAGATAGGTCAAACCATCGAACCCTACACTCACCTGCAGCTCAACACCCTTAATGACCAGGCCAATCATGATCTAAGAGTGGGCGCAGGTCTACGATGGAATTACTGGAGCGGAAATACTCAATATAACGCTTACCCAAGCAAAGTAAGTATTGGCCTAGAATTTCAACATGCCTTTACCAGCTACCTCAATGAGAAGGATGTCGTATTTCTAACTTTCGGAGGACGTTGGTGAGAAAAAATATAGCTATCTTTGCTCTATTCATGGGTCTATTTTTTCCAATCAGCGCGATGGCCTTGACTGCGATTTTCTATCAACCTCAAGCAGCAGACACAAAAATATCCACTCAGGCATGGCCAACTCTATTTCATTCAGTACGGCAACAAGGATTTGATGCTCTCATAATCCAATGGTCTGAATATGGAGATTTTTTAAAAGGAAATGGGGATCGAGATTGGCTTGTTCAAAGAGTAATCGAGGCCAACAATGCTGGTCTAAAACTCATTATTGGCCTCAAGAGTGATCCCGATGTATTTTCAAAACTTCATGAGTCGCCCTCGACTCTTCGGAATTATTTCAACAAACTCACTCAAGAAAATAAATCTTTAATAAATTACTGGGTATCAGCCCTTCCAAATGACGCAATTCTAGGCTGGTATCTTCCGCTAGAAATAGATGATAAGGAATGGCGAGATCAAGACAAATTAGAGGTCCTGCAATCCTATTTTCAGCGCGAATCCAGCATCAATGCCGGGAAGCCCACCTATATTTCCAGCTTCTTCACTGGAAATATGACGCCACAGAATTATGCGAACATGCTCATTAATTTGAAGCGCAACTCCACTATCAAGCTATGGATACAAGATGGCGGAGGAACGAATAGGCTGACCAAATCAGAGCGCACCCTGTATCTGAACCAACTAAGCAATTGCAAAGATCCGATTGCGGATGGGGTGATCTACGAAATATTTCACCAAACGCAACAGGATGAAAAATTTTTAGCCCAAAATTTGAGCACTGCAAATTTAGCGAGCAAACTCAAAATGCGTGCACCGTGCCAGGGCGATAGCATTTTCTTTGAAATGCGCTACCTGATTACACTGCCACCAGCTGCACCACCACATGAAATTCCTTAATATAAGTCGCGCATTGTTTCTGATAAAACGGCATCGCCAAAAACCACAACCTGATTCCGTCCACGCTCTTTGGCAGCGTACATAGCAATATCAGCATTATTGACTAATGCATGTTCATCTTGACCATGTTCTGGGTAAAGTGCAACCCCGATACTCGCGCTCGTCAACAGCTCTTGACCATCATAAGAGACAGGTCTTGAAACCGCTTCCAAGAGTTTCTTTGCTATAGCAATGGCATTGGCCTCTGATTGCACATCTAGCAATAACACCACAAATTCATCGCCGCCAATCCTGGCAACTGTATCAGACTCACGAATACAGGAAGCCATTCTTTTGGTAGCCTCAATCAAAACCGCATCACCAGCAGAATGACTATCGACATCATTAATTGTCTTTAGATTATCTAGGTCGACATACAGCACTGCAAATTGAGTATGCAGCCTTTTTGCTAAAGCAATCGCTTGCTGGAGCCGATCCGAGAATAACAAGCGATTAGGTAATTTTGTTAAGGCGTCATGATGGGCAATATATTGGGCTTGCGCATTCTTTTTATAAATATTAAGTAGAGCTGCGGCGCCAAAACCGATGCAAATTAAACCAAACAATGTGGTGTAGAGGACTCCAACAACACTCCGATACCAATCCCCTAAATACAAGTCTTTAGAGACCGTGGCGCCGACAATAAGAGGGTAATTCTGAACCTTTCGAAAAGATA